>JAABUV010001758.1_pt1 | contig 30807 bp, 31 predicted proteins | sample 5559971 | NCBI WGS metagenome assembly JAABUV01 (sample SAMN10711881, study PRJNA513362) | rock metagenome | isolation source: Antarctica rocks | place: Antarctica: Victoria Land, Knobhead nord | collected 2015-12-19
GGTCGTGCCGGTAGCGCCACGCCGCCCGCCGGTTGGTCCAGCATGACGGCAGGCGAGACAAGACGCAGCCCCCTTGGGCTTGGGACATGGGCCTCGTCAGGCGCCCGCGTCGGGTAGTCGTCGTGCCGCGGAGCAGGAGATAACATTGGGCCGCGGTCTCCTCTCTGTAATCATGGGCTTTAGTGTGCGCATAGGACGCAACCCTCCCGGTTCCTGCCGGCAGGGTCTGTGAAAAGTCCGCAGCTCGCTCTTTTCTCCTCGCCCCCTCCGCCCCCTCCGGGGGAACCTGGGGGGATGCCTCCCCCCAGACCCCCGCCATACAGACGCGCGTGGGGATGGACGTGTACGGCCATGGTCAACAATTCACAGACCCGGCCCTTGCCGGTCTGGCGTTTTACTTGACCACGAAGGTCGTGGTGGACGTGCCGGCGTCGGCGCCGTCGGCTAGCGTGGCCGCGACCGTGACGGTCACCACCACGCCGTGGCGCAGCTTCGCCGAGGGACGATAGGTCACGGGGAAGCTGGTGACGTAGGGCTTGCCGTACTTATTCACCGCGCCCTGGAAGGTCTGCGTGAACTTGGGCGCCCCCGCGTAGGAGACCGTGACGCGCAACGACGCGTTGGCCGGCGCGCTGACCGTCAGGAGTTGGCACCCCGCCGGCGTCCTGCCGCGCGTCGTGCAGCGCATGGTGCGGCCGCCGCGCACTGTCTTCTCGACGGAAATGCCGCTGATGTGCGGGACGCTCGTGGCCTTGACGAGCGCGTAGGTGTACTTGTAGTCCTGCGTGCTGAACGACGCGCCTTTGACACCCTCGAAGCGGCCGGCCTTGGGGTTGAATCGCGCCAGCACGTAGCCCCTATCCGGTTTGACCGTGACCACGCCGGTCCCGCGCCTCACCTGGATCACTCCGTTGGCTCCCACGGTGATTGTTTCACCGGGATGGCCGGAGAATTCACCGTGGCTCTCGTGAATATGGCCCGATCTGGGGATGGTGCGGCTCGCCGTGGGCTGCGATGAGGCCCCGACGTGCGCGACGCCCGTCCCCACGGACAGGCCGGCGGCCAGCAGGCCGCCGGCCATAACCTGGCGTGCGTCACGCCACTCTAGCTTTCCAGACATTCTTTGTAGCCTCCTTCAACTCTCTACGTGGCGCCATGAAGGCCGCCATCACGCGCCGGCGCGCCGCGAACGGCCGCGCCGCCTCCATCTGTCCTTGCCGTTTTTCCGTGTTCGGCGCTCCTCCCACTCTCGGCGCGTGCGTCCGCCTACTCGCCTGGGTCACGTACCTACCCCACTGTCAGCCAGCCGTGCGCGCCGGGCAATAGGACGAATGGGGGATTGGCGGCGGGCCTCATCGTGCTATTGTCTATAAGAGTGATGATTGACTTGCACCTCCATCTCCTGCCCGGCGTCGACGACGGCCCCGCGTCCCTCGACGCGGCGCTGGACCTGGCCCGCGCCTGCGTCGCGTCGGGCGTCGACACGGTCGTGGCCACGCCGCACATCGACGACTGGACGCGCGCCCTCCTGCCCGACACCGCGGCTGTCGCCGCGTGCGTCGCCCACCTGCGCGACGCGCTGGCCGCCGCCGCCATCCCGCTGCGCGTGCTCGCCGGCGGCGAGGCCTTCCTGACGCCCGATCTGCCCCGCAAGGTGCGCGCGGGCGCGACGCCGACGCTCGCGGGCACGCGCTGGCTCCTCGTCGAGACCCCGGCCCATCAGGCGCCTATCTACCTCGAGCAGGTCCTGTTCGAGCTACAGGCCATGGGCGTCACGCCGCTGCTGGCGCACCCCGAGCGCTACGGCTGGCTGCACCAGAACCCCGCGTTGCTCGCGGAGCTCGTGGCGAAGGGCGTCCGCGCGCAGGTCACCGCCGCGAGCCTCGTGGGCCGGCACGGCACGCGCCAGCGCGCGCTCGCGGAGACCTTCGTGCGGCGCGGGTTCGTCCAGGTCGTGGCCACGGACCGCCACGGCGCCGACGGACGCTCCTCGCTGCGCGACGGCTATGACGCCATTGTCGCGCTGGTAGGAGAAGAGCACGCCCGCTACCTCGTCGACACTAACCCTGCCCTGATCCTGGCCGATAAAGAGATCCCCGTGGCGATCGCGGACGACGGTGAAGCGGGGCGAAACGGTCGAGGGGGACGTTGGCTCGGACGCTTGTGGGGGCGCTGAGCCGGTCGTCGAGGGACGCTCTGCTTGCCCTCTCCTGCGGCGGCGTCGCGCTGGCCCTCTACCTCGCGACGCTGGCCCCGTCCATTACGCTGGCCAACGGCGCCGGCGACAGCGGCGAGTTGGCCTCGACCGCCTATACGCTCGGTATCGCCCACCCCACCGGCTACCCTCTCTACACGCTCATCGGCTTTGTCGTCACCCATCTCGTCCCGGCCGAACCCGCCCGTAGCCTCAACGTCTTCTCGGCGCTGATGGGCGCGCTGACGATTGGGCTGCTGGCGCTCCTCGCGACGCGCCTCGCCCGCCGCGCCGCCCCCGACGCGCCGTGGCCGCTGGCCGCCGTCGCCGCCGCTGTACCGCTCGCCGCGCTGGCGCTCAGTCCGACGTTCTGGACGGAGGCGGTCGTCACGGAAACGCGTACGCTGGCGCTCGCGCTCGACGCGCTCATTCTCGTCCTGCTCGTCGCGCCGCGCGCGTTGTCACGCCGGCGCGCGCTCCTCGCCGCCGTCCTCTACGGGCTCGTGCTCGGCGACCACCTGCTCTCGCTCTACCTCGCCCCCGCCCTGCTCGTACTCGTGTACCCCTGGGCGCGCCGCTCCCCGCGTCGATGGGCGGCTCTGCTGTGCCTCTTCCTGGCCGGCCTGGGCTGTTATCTCTATTTACCGCTGCGCGCGGCCATGCGGCCCGCCGCCGATTGGGGCCACCCCGACACCCTCGCGCGCCTGCTCTGGGTCGTCACCGGCCGCGAATATCGCTACCAGATGTTCGGTCTCGACGCTGCCCAGTTCGCGGCGCGGACCGTGGATTCGCTCATGGCTATTGTGCGGCAACTCAACGTGGTGACGGCCGCCGCGGCGATCGCGGGCCTCGCCGTCTTGCTGCGCCGGCAGACGCGCTGTGGTCTCGCCTTGGCGCTGACGTTCGTGATCGACGTGCTGGCTACGAGCGCCTATCAGGCCGACGCCGCGCCGGCCTACCTGCTGCTCGGTCTGCTGTGCGTCGCCCTCGCCGCCACCGTTGGGTTGCTCGCCGGCGGCGCGCTGGTCCCGCGCGCCGCCCTCCCGCGCGACGGACGCGCCCGGTCCGTGCTGACCGTGGCCCTGCTCCTCAGTGGTTTAGGCGTCTTCGTGGCCGCCGAGGGACCGGCGGCGGGGGCCGCGCGCGCCGCCGTCCGCGCGTCGTCCACGACGGCCGCGCGCGACGCGGGGGTGTCGACGCTGCGCCGGCTGCCGCCCGGCGCCGTGATCTTCGCGAGTGGCGACGACGCGTCCGTGCCTCTCTGGTACGCCCAGCGCGGCCTACGCCTGCGTCCGGACGTCACGATCGTCGCCACCGCGCTCCTGACCTTTTCCTGGTACTACGACGAGTTGCGCGCGCTGCCCGCCTTCGACCGGCGCGCGCTCCCCCCGAGCGACACCTCGATCGACGATGGGACCGATTTCTCGCTCAGCGCCCAGCGTACCCTGACCCTGGCCACGGCCGTACGGCCGGGCCACGCCCTGTTTGTCACGGCCCCGGACCCCAACCTCGGCCCGCTCTGCCCGCAGCTGCCCGACGCGGGCGTCTACCGCTGCGCGCTGACGATGGCGCACCCGTTGCATTTGGCCCAACCCGGTCGGCGTCGCCATACTACCAGCGACTACCCCTGATGTTCTATTCTGCATAATTCATGACCACCCGTTGCACCACGGAGACACGGAGACACGGAGATTTTTTAGGACATCATGGTATCCTGCCGGGCGGCATACCAGGGACGTTGACTCCTTTGCTGCTCTCTCCGTGTCTCCGTGTCTCCGTGTCTCCGTGGTGAATAATCCAGGCTATGAGGTGCGCCCATGCCGTCCACGACCTTCCAGCCCCGCGCTCGCCGTCCGCGCCCGCGCCGCCGGCGCGTCTTGCGCTGGCTGGGCCTTATTCTGATAGCTTTGCTCTGCGCCCTCGGCGCGGCGCTCTGGACCGCGCTCCCCACGTTCGCCGCGCTGCGCGACGCGCGCGCGCAACTTGGCGCCATGGAGAACGCGGCCGTCCCGCTGCGGCGCGATCCCTCCGTCGCACTGCTCGCCGACCTCGATCGCCACGACATGCGGCTGATCGGCGACCTGCGCGTCGCGGGCGCGGCGTGGGGTGCCTGGCGCGCGCCGCTGCTGTGGACCAGCCGGCTCGCGCCCCGCGTCCACGCGCAGTTGGGCCAGGTGGACGCGCTGCTCGCGTACAGCGGGGACATCGCGCAAGCCGCGCACCTGCTCGGACCCAGCGCCGCGCCACTACTGGCCGCGCGCGACGGCGGCGCGACCGCGCGGCTGGTCGATCACCTCGCGGCCGCGCGCGCGTCGCTCCGCGCGGCCGCCGCCCTGCTCGATCACGCCGTCGGCGCGCGCCAGCGGATCGCGGCGGGCGCGTTGCCCTCCGTGGCCCAAACCGCCTTCGCGCGCCTGGACCATCTCGTCGCGCCGGCCCCGGCCATGCTCCGGGCGCTCGCCGCCCTCCCCGCCGCGCTCGGCGCCGATGGCCCGCGCGACTACCTCGTAGTCCCGCAGAACAGCGAGGACCTGCGCGCCAGCGGCGGCTTTATCGGCACGGTCGGCATCCTGCACATCGTGCATGGGCAGGCGCGGCTGATCGACACGGAGGACTCCTATGCCGTCGACGGGGGGCGTCGTCCCAACGTCGATCCCCCCCTGCCTATTGGTGTCCACGGCTGGACCGCCTGGTACTTTCGCGACGCCAATTGGTCGGCCGACTTCCCCACCACGGCGCGCTTGCTCGAAACCTTTTATCGCCTGGGGACCGGCCGCCACGTCGACGGCGTGATCGCCTTCGACTCGCTGCTGACGCCGCGCCTATTGACGTTGACCGGCCCGGTCGTCGTGCCCGTCTACGGCGATATCCTGACGTCCCAGAACGCGTTCGCCCGCATCGACGCTCACGTCAACGTCCTGAACGGGCCGGCCAACAAAGCGTTCGCCGTCGCAGCCTACCAGGAGACGTTCAAGCGCCTGCTGGCCTTATCCGGTCCCGCCGCCAAACTGGCCCTGACGGTCGCGACGGACAGCGTGCGCGCGCATGATCTCCTGCTCTACGCCGACGATCCGCAGACCGAGGGCGCTATCCGTCTAGCCGGCGCGGACGGCGCGATCGACGCGACGCGCGGCGACTATCTGTACGCCGTGGACACGAACACGAGTACGAACAAGGTCAACCAGCTCGTGCGCGAGTCGTTGTCGTACCGCGCACGCATCGGGCGCGACCGCGGCGTCGTGGCGACCGCGACGCTGACGTACACGAACACGGCCGACACGACGAACCTGGCGCCCCAGAACGGCGCACCCTTCTACAGCGACTTCGTGCGCCTGTTTGTCCCCGCCGGCAGTACGCTCCTCGCGACGACCGGGCTCGACGAGACATGGCCGGTCTACACCGTCCACGGCAAGACGCAGTTCTCTGGCTATTTCGAGTTGCCGTCCCATCAATCACGGACCATCACGTTCCGCTACCGCATCCCGCCCACCGTCGACGCGGGCGCCCGCTATACCCTGCTCATCCAGAAACAGCCCGGTACCGCCGCCACGCCGCTCACCATCGACATCGCAACGGCGGAGGGTGTGCGCCTCGGCGGCGGTACGCGGCGTTTGACCACCGCGCTGGGAACCGACATCGGCGTCGCGGCCGGCCTGACGGGCGGGACGCCGCGCCCGCAAAAGATCGCGCTCACACCGAGCGATCCACCAGCGCGCCCCGGTTCACAGCCGGAACCATGGGTGACCGTCCCCACTGGTATGACCACGCCGGCGGGATAGACGATATACTGCAAACCAGGAAAGAAAAACCTCGGGACCGTCACCGGCGCGGGGCCGGGAGAGGATACCCGAGGAATAACATACTTAGTATACCACAAGTGAGACCGCCGGATGCCGGACTCTCCGCTGGCCCGTTTGTTCGCGCTCCTTGAGGGGCCGTTAGCGCGTGAACGCCTCATCGCCTACCGGCCGCCAGGAGGCGCCGACGAGGACGCACTGGCGACTTATCTATGGAATGCGGCGTTGAGCGAAGCGTTTTACCCGGCGTTGCAGGGCGTCGAGGTGGCGCTGCGTAACGCCGTACACGCAGCGGGGATGGACACGTTCGGGGACGACGCGTTGTGGTTCGATACGCCGGCGATCCTGCCGCTCCAACAGCGCGAACGGGACATGGTGCTCGCGGCCCGGCGCGCTTTGCAGCAGCATCACAAGCCGCCCACGGCAGGCCGACTCATCGCCGAGTTGAACTTTGGCTTCTGGGTCGGATTGTTCAACGCGCCCTACGAGCGCGTCCTGTGGGCGCCGCCGGCGCTCGGGCTGCTGGACACCGCTTTCCCTCACGTTCCGCGCCGGCATCGTTCGCGGCGGCGCCTCTTCCAGCGCCTTGATCGCATCCGTCGCCTGCGCAACCGTGTGTTCTATTATGAGCCAATCTGGGCCTGGACAGTGCCCGGCGTGTCGTCACTGGGCGACCAGCACCGCGAAATCGTCGAAACGATTGGCTGGATAAGCCCGCCGTTGCGGGAAACGATCGCGCGTCTCGATCGCTTCCCCGACGTGTATCAGCGCGATCGTGCGCCCTATCGCCACGTCTTGGCTGACGTGGCGCGCACACTGTCGTCCTGAATCGCTCATGCGGCCCCGCGTTCGCGGCCTTTGGCGTGGGCGTGTTACCATACCAGACGCTTGACGGCCATCTGTTTTTGTTCCCGCAGGTGTATGTCCGCGACTACAAAACTACAAATCGTTGGGCCATTGTTGGGATTCGTGGATGAAAGCGATGATCTCGAGCGTGCGGTCGGTGATGCGATAGGCGGCGATAGGCGCGGTGCGCGGGATCACCAGTTCGCGCGTGCCGTCTACGCGTCCAGGGCGTCCGCTCTCAGGGTGGAGACGGAGTTGTTCGACGGCTTTTTTGATGCGGTCAATCGAATAGCTGTGCGACGGGGACGGCAAACGCGGGGATGACTGGACCTCCCGTGAGGGTTCCGTGCGCGGTGATGGTCTGGATAGCGCCATCGGGCTCGTACACGGTGACCGTCCGCATCCACGGGTCGATGACCCAAACCAACCGCACACCGGAGGCGAGGTATTGCGTCACACGACCGTCTGTCCCTGTATGGGTATCCGTCCGGGAGATCACCTCGACCGCCAGGTCTGGCGGGGCGTCGGGGTCCACGTTCAGGTCGGTCGGGATGCGCGCGGCGCGCACCCAGGTCAAGTCTGGCTCCCGTGTCGATGGCGCGCCCACCATGGGGTATGTGGTCTGTGGGCCGAAGGGCCGCCCCAGCGTATGGTCGGGGTCATGCCGCTCCAAGGCAAGGCCAAGATTTATGATGACAGCGCCGTGCGCGTAGGTGGGCATGGCAAACATCTCTTCCTCGAAGACGAGCGCGGTACTCATAAACACACTTCCCCGGACGCGTGTGACTCTCTACCCGACACCTCCAGCGTACCTTGGCCTTGTTGTCGGTGCAAGGGTTAGGTCTCAGGTCTACCCCCGCGAGGCGGTGGACGCGCGGGGGCTAGCGCGCTAGACTGGTGGGGCACGCAACATGGGAGAAAGGGTTGGTTATGACGGTGGAGACGCCCACGGGGGCAGGAGTAGGGGCAGAGGTGGGGGCGCGGGTGATCGCGGCGGCGCTGGGGCTGCCGCGCGGGGCGGTGGCGCGCACGGTGGAGCTGCTCGACGACGGCAATACGATCCCGTTTATCGCGCGCTACCGCAAGGAAGTGACCAGCGGGCTCGATGAGGTGGCGATCGGGACCATCGCCGAGCGGCTGGAAGCCTGGCGCGCCCTGGAGGAGCGCCGTGCCGACGTGCGCCGCCTGGTCGAGGAGGTCGGCGCGCTCACGCCCGAGCTCGACGCGGCGATCGCCGCCGCAGGCTCCATCGCCGCGCTCGACGACCTCTACCTACCGTATCGCCCCAAGCGGCGCACCCGCGCCACCATCGCCCGTGAGCGCGGTCTCGCGCCCCTCGCCGAGTTGATCCTGGCGCAACAGACGGGCGCGGCGCCGCGCGAGGAACTGGCCGGGCCGTTCGTCGACCCTGAGCGTGGGGTCGAGAGCGTCGAGGACGCCCTGGCCGGCGCGCGCGACATCGCGGCCGAGGCGGTCGCCGAGCACGCCGACGTGCGCGCGGCCCTGCGCGCGCTGTTCCTGCGCGTCGGCGTGGTGACGGCGACGGCGCCGGACGCCGCCGCGACGGACCCCACGCGGACCTACGCCACCTACTATGAGTTCACGCTGCGCGTGGCGGCGGTGGCCCCGCACCAGACGCTGGCGCTCAATCGCGGCGAGAAGGGCGGCGTGCTGCGCGTGGCCCTCGCCGTGCCGGAGGCCGACGCGCTGGCGCTGATCGCGCGGCGCTTCGTCCCCAATCTACGCGCGTCGCTGGCCGATGACCTGCGTGAGGCCGCCGCCGACTCCTACCGCCGCCTGCTGACGCCGTCGCTGGAGCGCGAGACGCGCGCCACGCTGACGGAGCGCGCCGAGGAGCACGCCATCTCCGTGTTCGCGCGCAACCTGCGCGCCCTGTTGCTGCAGCCGCCGCTGCGCGGGCGCACCGTGCTGGGGCTCGATCCCGGCTTCCGCACCGGCTGCAAAGTCGCCGTGGTCGACCCAACCGGCAAGCCGGTGGCGCTGGACACGGTCTACCCGCACCCGCCGCAAAACCACGCCGAGGAGGCCCTGAAGACGCTGCAGCGGCTGGTCGAGGCGCACGGCGTCGGCGTCGTCGCGATCGGCAACGGCACGGCCTCGCGCGAGACCGAACACCTGGTGGCGCGTCTGATCGACCGCGTACAGGACAAGGACAAAGACAGAGCGAAAGAGGGAGATAAGGCACTGGCCTACGTGATGGTGAGCGAGGCGGGCGCCTCGGTCTACTCGGCGTCGCCGGTCGCGCGCGCGGAGTTCCCCGACCTGGACATCACGGCGCGCGGGACCATTTCCATCGCGCGGCGGCTGCAGGACCCACTGGCCGAGCTGGTCAAGGTTCCGCCACAGTCGGTCGGCGTGGGTCTCTACCAGCACGACGTCGACGAGAAGCGGCTGGCGGGAGCGCTCGACCGCGTCGTCGAGTCGGCGGTCAACTTCGCCGGCGTCGACGCCAACACGGCCTCGGCCGCGCTGCTCGGCCACGTCGCCGGTGTGACCAAGCGGGTGGCCGAGAACATCGTGGCCTATCGCAACGCCAACGGGCCGTTCCGCACGCGGCGCGACCTGCTCAAAGTGGCGGGGCTGGGACCGGCCACTTTCTTGCAGGCGGCCGGCTTCATCAAGATCCCCGGCGGCGCCGAGCCGCTCGACGACACGTTCATCCACCCCGAGAGCTACGCGGCCACGCGCGCGCTCATCGCGCTGCTGCCGTCGGACGCGGAGCGGCGGCTGCCCGCGCGGGCGGCGGAGTTCCGCGCGGCGCTGCTGGCGGACGAGGCGTTGCGGCGCGACGCGGCGGCCGCGGTGGGACTGGGCGAGCCGACGCTGCTCGACGTGCTGGAGAACCTGGCCAAGCCCGGACTCGACCCGCGCTCCGCGCTGCCCCCGCCGCTGCTGCGTCGCGACGTGCTCTCGCTCGACGACTTGAGCGAGGGCATGGTGTTGCGCGGGACCGTGCGCAACGTGGTCGATTTCGGGGCCTTCGTGGACATCGGCCTCAAGAACGACGGGCTGGTGCACCGCAGCGAGCTTGGCCAGCGGGGTCAGCGGCCCGTACGCGACCCGCTGGAGGTCGTCTCGGTCGGCGACATCGTGACCGTGCGCGTGCTCTCCGTAGACAAGGAGCGCGGCCGCATCGCGCTCAGTATGCGCGACACCGGCGCGGAGTAGAGGCGGGAGGCGGGAGGCGAGAGTATGTTATTCTGTCGCCCGTCGCCCGTCGCCCGTCGCCCGTCGCCCGTCGCCCCGTTCACCAGCCCCACGTCCCGGCGCCGCCCTTGAAGGGGCCGGTGATGTCGGCGGTGATCCAGCCGCCGTAGAAGTCGCCCGCCTGCGGCTGTACCCGCGCGCCGTCGACGTAGCACGCGTCCATGCGGCTAGGGTAGAGCGCGATGTAGTCTTTGAGCGTTTCAAAGCCGGGCGCCGGGTCAGGGTAGGACCACGCGACGTCGGGCTCGACGCGGTCACCGACGGTGAGGGTGTAGTAACGGGCGCGCCCCTTGAATTCGCAGTGCGTCGCGCGCGCCGTCGGCGTGAAAAGTTCCAGCGTCACGTCCTCCGGCGGAAGGTAGTAGACAGGTGGGTGGCTCGTTTCCAGCACGCGCACGGCCCGCCGTGAGTCGGCAATAATGACCCCGTTGTACACGGCCCGGACGTGCTTGCTCGACGGCTCGACGCGCGGCGGTCGCGGGTAGTCCCACACTGACTCCTGTCCCGGCCCCGGCTCTGTCCTCTTGATCGCGGGCATATTCTCTCCTGCTCACTGTGTCCTACTCGGCGTACGTGGCGACGTAGAAGCCCAACAATACAGTGTACCTGCCGGCGTCGAGACTATTGCCTCCTCTAAGGCATTCGCAATCCAACCGCGGATGCTATATCGACGGAGTATGGAAGGGCGCGGCCGGACGGGCCAGCCAGTCTTCCCGCGATAACGCCCAGTTCAGACGGTCACCCGTGGGCGCGTGTTGCTGCAGCCCGAGGCGCTCCAACACGCGGCGCGACGCGACATTGTCCACGTCACAATCGGCGATGACGCGTCGCACCCGCGGCTGCGCGAAGAGCCATGCCATGATGGCGCCCATCGCCTCGGTGGCGTATCCGCGGCGCTGGTAGGTGGGGAGGACGTCGTAGCCGATTTCGACCGTGCCGGCGCCGTCCGGGGGGCCGTTGTTGCAGCCGGCGAAGCCGATTAGCGTGCGCTCGGCCGTGTGGCCGACGAGATGCACGCCCCAGTCGTCTTGCGCGGGGTCGGGCTCCAATTGGCGGATAAACGCGGGGAGCGCCGCCGCGATGTCCGGCCCCGGCCAGTCGGCGGACACGCGCAATCCCAAGCATCGCCCCACGGTCGTGGGGTCCCGGCGCGCCGCGCGTAGTAGGTCGAGAGTGAACGGGACGATAGTCAAACGCGCGGTCTCGAGGTGCGGCATGCGTCCGGCTGTCCTTTCATGCTGTTATCCGGCTTCAACTCCGCTAGGATGCATGGGTCCCAGGCGATGCAGCCGTCCCCACTATGCCGGCGCGTCTCGCCACTACCAGGGAGCCGTCCCACTCCGTCGTCAGGATGGACATGAGCAGGGCGTCGTGCGGCGCGCCGTCCCACCACAACGCGTCCCGCATGCGCCCCTCGTGGCGGAACCCGACCTTCTCGTAGACGTGGATGGCCCGCTCGTTGAAGGCGTAGACCTCCAGGGACACGCGGTGCAGCCCCAGCGGGTCGAACGCGTGCGCCAGCACCAAGCGCAACGCCTCGGCGCCCAAGCCCTGGTCACGGGCGGTCAGGGCGAGGCCGATCCGCAGGCTGGCGGAGCGGTTGGGCTCGTCGTGGTCCATGAGGACGACCTCACCCTTGTAGGCCCCGTCGCGCGGGTCGGTGACGGCGAGGGTGATGCGGTCGGTCTTGTCGGCGCGCGAGGCGCAGTAGGCCGCGATCTCCTCGTAGGTGAACGCGTGGTGCAGGCCGGTGAGGCGCTGCCCCTCGGGGTCTTGCACGTCTACCCACAGGCCGTCGGTGTCCCGCGGTCCGAGCGGGCGTAGCAGTACCCGCTCGCCGCGCGGTGTCGGACTCGTCCACGCCGTCGGCACGCCATTACTCCTTATCTAGTTTTTTGAAAAGTTCATCCTCGCTTATGCCTAACAGCCTATCCGGAAAATCGTTAGAGAGGCTTATGCAGCCGCTGAGCGCGTGTTTAGGCACTTTCCGGATAGGCTGTAAGTCACTCCACGTCCCCGCAAGCCCAAGCGCCCTTTCTATATCCTCACCAGATATAGAGGATTCTAGCTCTTCCATGCTTGAGAAATTGTGTGCTTCTAAGTTTGGGCCAACAAGTACAGGAATACTCTGCTCTTTGTCCTGACTTGTTTCATCGTAAAATTGTGGCTGTCGCAATTCACTCATTTTTATTCCCTCTCCTCCCAGTCACGGCGCTCTTCCTCCAGGAAACGCATGGTATCCTCTGTGCGTCCCGAAGACATGGCCCATCTTGCCCGAGAACGCGTCGGCCCAATTCTCGGGCCGTCTCGTGAGCGCCATCATGTCGTCGCCCAGCATCCGCACGATCAAGCGGTCGCCCTTGTCCCAGCCCAGGCGCCGCAGTCCGCGGGCGGGCAGGCTGACCTGGTTTTTGCCGGTGATCGTCGTTTCTCCGACCACGCCTACCTCGTCCTCGTGCGGTGGATCTTTGCGCTGTATGACCATAAGCGATGCCCTCCTATGCAATGGATTTTACGAGATGGCGACCGAGCAGCACGAATACCGTGAGCGCGGCGACGCCGAGGACGGCGATGACGATGGCCATGGGACGGGCCGTCGATGTCCCGCCGAGGCCAACGAGCGGCGCGGCGGCGGCCCCGATGCTATATTGCAGGACGCCGAGCAACGCGGACGCGCTCCCCGCCGTGCGCGGATGCCCCGAGAGCGCTAAGGTCGTCGCGTTGGGCAGCACGACGCCCTGACTGGAGACGACGACAAACAGCGCCGCCAACACGCCCAGGAGGCCGACGTTGGCCGCGACAGCCCCGAGCAACGCGACCCCGCCGAGGGCCGTGCCCGCGAGTCCCACGGCCAGCAGCCGGCGCAACGGCATGCGGTCGACCAACCACCCGTTGACCTGGCTGGCGGCCATAAGCCCCAGCGCGTTCACGCCGAAGATGAGGCTGAATAGCTGCGGCGAGACGCCGTAGATGTCCTGCAGCACGAAGGGGGAACCGGAGATGTAGGCGAACATGGCGGCGAAGGCGAAGCCGGAGGAGAGCGCGTAGCCGACGAAGAGGCGATTTGCGAGCAGGCGCCGGAAGGTCGCCAGCGTGGCGGGGACCCCGCCCGTATGGCGATCCGCGCGGGCCAGCGTCTCATGGAGGCCGGTCGCCGTGGCGAGGAGCAACAGCGCGCCGATAGTCGCCAGGGCGACGAAGACACCGCGCCAGGAGGTAAAGCGCAGGAGTTGGGCGCCGATGAGCGGGGCGAGGATGGGGGCCAGCCCGTTCACGAGCATGAGCAACGAGAAATAGCGCGCGGCGGCGACGCCGGCGTGCAGGTCGCGGACGATGGCCCGTGCGATGACGATGCCGGACGCTCCCGCCAGACCCTGCACGAAACGCAGCAGGATGAGCGCCCCCACCGACGGGGCGACGACGCAGAGGACCGAGGCCACGGCATAGGCCGCCACGCCGACGAGGAGCGGACGGCGGCGGCCCAGGGCATCGCTGAGTGGGCCGGCGAGCACCTGGCCCAGGGCGAGTCCGAGCAGGCAGGCGCTCAGGGTAAGTTGCGCCTGGGCGGCGCTCGCCCGCAGGTCGCGGCCGAGGGCGGGTAAGGCCGGGAGGTACATGTCGATGGACAGCGGCGCGAACGCGCTCAACGCGCCCAAGATGAGCAACAGGCGCAACCGGCCGATCCGTCCTGGCGTGTCGCGCCCTTCCCGTCCCCTGGTTGCCGTGCCGGGTGCGGCTATTTGCGCGCCATCGGAAGGTATGGCGTCAGGCAGGGTACGCCGCCTTGAGAACTCACTTTCGGTCATGGACACCCTTTCATACTGCAACTTGGCGCACTCCGGATTGGCTCCTGTATCCTCGTTTACACCGCGGCATACAGGAAACATTCAGCGTCGCGATAGGTGCTCGCCACATTTTCGCGCTGGTAAGTGGGAGTTCGCGCCCTTGCCCCGTGTGACGCTGTGGCGTGCCCTCCTCGCCGCCCAGGGCGGCAAGGAGGGCAGAGGCTGGTCTTACGTGGAGGCGCGAGAATCCTCCTTTATGTATGAAGGCGGTCTCAATGGGTCGATACATCGCCGCATCCTCTGGGCCGTCCGCTATTCCGGGCTGCCTGGCATCGCGGATGCACGAGCGGCGCATCCGCGCCCCTCATGCGGCCGGGGCGGCGCCCAAGCCTGTCCGCACGGCGTCCGCGAGGGTGGTCGTGGGGCGGCCGATCAGGCGGCGCAGGTCCCCGCTCTCGGTCGTCAGGTCACCCCGCGCGATGCCGAGGTCGGCGTCCGCCAACAGGGCGGCGCGCGCGGCGGGGAGGCCGGCCCCGGTGAGCGCGGCCGCGTACTCCCCAGCGGGCAGATCCCGGTAGGTCACGGGTGTGCCGCTCTGTGTGCTGATCTCGGCGGCCAGGTCGGCCAGGCTGACGCTCTCGTCGCCCCCCAGTTCGTACATGGCGTTCTCGTGACCAGGCCCCGTCAGGACGGCGGCGGCCGCAGCGGCGTAGTCGGCGCGCGTCGCGGGGGTGAACCTACCCTCGCCCGCGCTGCCGAGGAGCGCGCCGTGCTGGAGTGTCGGGGCGAGATTGTCGGTGTAGTTTTCCGTGTACCAGCCGTTGCGCAGGAAGACGAACGGCAGGCCCGCGGCGCGGATCATCCCTTCGGTCGCCTTATGCTCGTCGGCGAGCAACATCCGGCTCGTGTCGGCCTTCGGGATGCTCGTGTAGGCGAGGAGGGTGACGCCGGCCGCGCGCGCGGCGTCCACGACGTTGCGGTGCTGCGCGGCGCGCCTCCCGACCTGGCTGGACGAGACGAGCAGCAGCTTGTCCACGCCGCGCAAAGCGGCCGTCAGGGCGTCCGGCCGGTCATAGTCGGCCTGACGCACCTGGACGCCGCGCGCCGCGAGGTCGGCGGCCTTCCCCGCGTCGCGGACGATAGCGACGATCTCGCCGGCGGGAACGCCCCGGGCGAGGAGGGCAGCGATGACAAGGCGTCCGAGATGGCCGGTGGCTCCGGTGATGGCAATCATGGTAGCTCCTTTGTGTCGTGATCCGAAGGTGCGGTAGTGTCGCGACATGTCCGTCGCGATCCGTGCGGGGCAGGGGTGCGCCAGGCGCCCCCGGTGGCGCCTGTGATCGGAACGATCGTCACTGGTCCTTTCATTGGTCGGTTGAGCCCGCCTATTCGCAACATGATGAGTTGCGAATGCGGACGCGAAAAAGCCCTCAGCGTGTGGGCGCCCGCGCGCCCTCCAGCATGTGCGCCACGGTCGTGCGCGCCAACTGCTCGTCTAGGGCCACCTCGGCCTCCCTGAACACCCCCTCCAAGCCGCGTTGGATCGTCCGCCCGACCGGGCACGCGGGGTTCGGCGACCGCTGCGGGAGGGGGAACAGGGTCTCCACCTCGACGGCGCGGTAGGCGTCGCGCAGCGTGATCGCGTCCGGGCTGCGGGCCAGGCGCCACCCCCCGCCGACCCCCGTCCGCGACGACACGAGCTTGGCGTCGCGCAGCGCGCCGAGGATGCGCCGGATCACCACCGGATTCGTGTTGACGCTGCCAGCGACGAACTCGGAGGTCACGGGATGATCGTCGTCGTACGCCAGCAACGTGAGGATATGCACGGCGACGGCGAAACGGCTGCTCGCATTCATACCTCTTTTTCTAATGCCCCCTCTCGTAACTATGATAGTTGCAAATACGCCGGTTGTCAAGGAGCTACAGCCCGATAGCCCGATTGCGGGAATCACGCCCGGGCGCGCGCCACTTTTTCGCGGACGGGGAACGGGGTAGACTAGCAGGCAACAGGTAGGGAGGGAGACGGCGGGCGTCGTGTGCGCATTGGCGGATGGGGCGCCCTGGATCAAGGACTTCGTCGCCCTGCACCGGCCGGATGCGGTGCGCATCCTGGATTGGCCGCACGCGCCGGGCTACGTGGCGCGGACGGGGGCGGCGGTCTACGGGGCGGACACGCCGGCGGCGCGGGCGTGGCTGGCCGACCAACGCCGCGCGCTCCTGGAAGAGGACGACGGCCCCACCCTGGTGCTGGGCGCACAAGAGGCCCAAGCCTAAGCCCAAGCACCCATACCAGAGGCGCCGGCCGGGCCGGTGCGCGTGCCCGCCACCGGCCGGGCCGGTGCGCGTGCCCGCCACGCCCGCACTGGCCCCGTCACCGGAGCGCAAGCGGCGACCACACAAGCCAGCGGCCAATCACCCGTGGCGCCTCATGCCACTGGGCCACCCCCAGTGCGCCTAGCGCGAAAAAGTGGTGCGCACCCCGTCGCGATTGCTCTGCCCGGCTAGTCGGGGTATAGTTAAACTCTGGTATAGTTAAAAGGATCACGACCAGTGACCTCTAGCGCGGACCGGAGATCTACGATGAAGAAAGCCCAGGCATGCGGCATTTTGGCCCTGTTACTCATCTCCCTTATCGGCACGGTGTCGCGCGGCCACGCGTCCACGGCGACGCGCGCTCATGTGCATAAAACCCTGAGCGTCCTCTTGTACGTCGATGGAGCCCTCGGCGATCTCGGCTTCTTCGACTCCGCCAATAGCGGCATCCAGCGCGCCGGCCGGCAACTCGGCGTATCGACCAAAGTCATACAGAACAATGACTCGACGCAGTGGCAGTCGCAACTGCTCGCCCTTGCCGCTAGCCATCGGTACGATGTCATGGTCCTCGACGCGACCGATCCCACGATGGGTCCGGCCGTCGGCGTCTTGATCAAGCAATATCCCCATCAGCGCATCATTGACTTCGACGACAACCAGTACGCCAAAGACGCCAACGTCAGCTCTATCGTCTACAAGCAGAACGAGGGCTCGTTCCTCGCCGGCGCCCTGGCCGCCATGGTTGTCGATAGCCGCCTCAAGTACGACAGCGGTAAGAAGGCGATCGGGATGGTCGGCGGCATGGCCATCCCCGTCATCAAGGATTTTCAAGTCGGCTACATCGCCGGCGCCCACGCGGTCGACTCCAGCATTTCCGTGCGCTCGACCTACATCGGCGGCAGCGGCGGCAACGATACCTGGGCCAATAAGCCGGCCGGCGCGCGTCTGGCCCGCTCGTTCTACAACCAGGGCGCGGCGGTGGTCTACGCCGTCGCGGGCGGGTCCGGTCTCGGCGTGCTGCAGCAGTCGACCAGTTCGGGCCGCTACGCCATCGGTGTGGACTCGAATCAGGACAACTACGCTCCCGGCCACGTCATCGGCTCGGTCGTCAAGCGCGTCGACAACTCGGTCTTCGACCTCATCAACCTGGCCCTGAAGGGTAAACTCCAGGGCGGCCGCATCTATTACTACGGCCTACAAAACAACGGTGTCGCGCTGACCCGTGACGCTGAAACGCGCAGCATCATCTCCGCCTCGATGTACGCCAAACTCGATGTCCTGGCGGCCAAAGTCGCCAAAGGCCAGATCAAAGTGCCGACAGCCCTCTAGCCGCGGTATGGTTGTAGATACCCGCCAATGACCAGTACCCCAGCGTACAAAGTACAACTCCGCCAGATCACCAAAAGGTTTGGTCCCGTTCTCGCCAACGATAGCGTCGATCTAGACATTTTGTCGGGTGAGATCCACGCCCTCGTCGGCGAGAATGGAGCGGGTAAGACTACGCTCATGAAGATCCTCTTCGGGATGTATCAGCCTGATGCCGGGTCGATCATACTCGATGGCAAACCGGTGGTCATCGGTAGCCCCCAGGCCGCCATCGACCACGGCATCGGCATGGTCCACCAACACTTCATGCTGCTCAACTCGCTTACCGTCGCCGACAACATCGTGCTCGGCATGGAGCCGACTAAGCGCGGCCTCCTCGACACGGACAGCGCGCGGCGGCTTACCCGCGACCTGTCCGCGCGCTATGGCCTGCGCGTCGACCCCGACGCCACCGTGCGCGACCTGTCCGTCGGCGTCCGCCAACGCGTGGAGATCCTCAAGGCCCTTGCCCGCGGCGCCCGCGTGCTCATCCTGGACGAGCCGACCGCCGTGCTCACTCCGCAGGAAACCGACGAGCTCTTCGCGACCCTGCAAGGACTCGTCGCCGATGGCATGACGATCATCTTCATCACCCATAAACTGCGCGAGGTGATGGCGGTCTCCAACAATGTGACAGTGATGCGGCTGGGCCACACCGTAGGGACCGTCCTGACGGCCAGCACGACCTCGGCTGACCTGGCCCGTATGATGATCGGACGCGACTATATCCCGGTCGTTCAGAAGGCGCCCGCGCATCCCGGCGCGGTGGCGCTGGATGTGCGCGGCCTGCGCGCCGACGACGACCGCGGCGTCCCCGCCCTCAACGGCCTCGACCTCACCGTGCGCTGCGGTGAGATCGTCGGGATCGCCGGTGTGGAAGGGAACGGGCAGACCGAGCTGGTCGAGGCGCTCACCGGCCTGCGCAAGGCCACGGCCGGCACGGTGTCGCTGCAAGGACGTCCAATCACGAACGTCTCGCCGCGCCGTGTGCGCGAGGCGGGCGTGTCGCATATCCCCGAGGACCGTCTCAAACATGGCGTCGCGGCCACGGCCAGTATCCGCGATAACCTCGCCATGTCGCGCTATTATCGCCCGCCGCTCCTCTCCGCCGGCATCTTGCTGCGGCCGCATCGCCTCGCGCTGTATGCGTGGGACCTCATCCGCCGCTTCGACATCCGCACGCGCGACGCCGCGCTGCCCGCCAGCTCGCTCTCGGGCGGGAACATGCAAAAGCTGGTGATAGCGCGCGAGTTGGCGCTGCAACCCCGCCTGCTCGTCGCCGCCCAGCCGACGCGCGGTGTGGACATCGGCGCGATCGAGTCTATCCATCAACGTATCGTGGACGAACGCGACCGCGGCGCGGCGGTCCTGGTCGTGTCGGCCGAGTTGAGCGAGGTGATGGCGCTGGCCGACCGCATCGCCGTTATGTACGAGGGCCGGATCACCGGTATCTTCGACACCGGCGCGGTCACGGAAGAGGAGCTTGGTCTATATATGCTGGGCGTCAAGCGCATGGACGTCGCCCCCGGTGTTCTGGGAGGCGCCGCGTGATCGACACCCTCGCCGAGGCGCCTCTTAGCGGCCCGACCTTCGCCGCCAAGCTCAAAGGGATCGGCCTCGCCATTCTGCGCCCCATCGTGGTCGTCATCCTGGCCCTGCTCGCCGGCATGGTCATCATCCTCTTTACCCACCAAGACCCCCTGGTGGCCTACGAGAATCTACTGATCGAACCGTTCAAGAGCAGCGCCTCCATTCTGGCCATGCTCTTCTATGCCATCCCGCTTGTGCTCACCGGTCTGGCCGCCGCGGTGGCGTTCCGCGCCAACATCTTCAACATCGGCGGCGAGGGCCAGTTGCAGATCGGCGCGCTGCTCGGGGCCGCCGCCGCCCTCTACTTCGCCAAGCTGCCCGCGGTCGTGCTGGTCCCGCTCGTCGTCGTCGTTGGGGCGATCGGCGGCGCCCTGTGGGCGTCGATAGCCGGCTGGATACGCGCGTACTGGGGCGCGACCGAGCTCGTCAGCACGATCATGTTGAACTACGTAGCGATCGATATCGCCGCCTACATGATCAGCAGCGGCGCGCCGCTCGCCGCGTCCAACGGCGCCGGGACCTCGACCAATACCATCCCTAGCGCCGCCTGGTTCGCGACCATCGGGCCGGCCGGTTCCCAGTTCCACTGGGGCGTCATCGTGCCGATCGCGGCGGCGCTGCTCGTCTTCGCGTTGCTCTATTTTACCCCCCTGGGGTACGAGATCCGTATGGTGGGCGCGAACGCCCCCTTCGCTCAGTACGGCGGCGTAGCCGTCCCGCGCGTGATCATCGGCGCGATGGCCATCAGCGGCGCCCTGGCCGGGATCGGCGGGTCGGTACAGGTCATGGGCTTCTACCACGCCTACAATCAGAGCTTCACCGATCCGCAGTGGGGGTTTACCGGTGTTACCGTCGCCCTCCTCGCGCGGCTTGAACCGCTAGGGGTTATCGTCGCGGCGCTCCTGTATGCGTTGCTCGAAGAGGGCGGCCAGTTGATCGAGAACAACACCAACGTCAGCCACAACATCGTCGGCGTCATCCAGGGGTTGCTCATCCTCTTCGTGACCGTGCAGGTCAGCGTCCGTTGGTGGCGGGGCAAGGTGCGAAGGGCCGGTCATGTGGCAAACGTTTAGCCAGATCTTTAATTCCCAGCTTATCGCCGAGGCCTTGGGGACCGGGGCCACGCTGTTGATCCTGGCCGGGCTCGGCTACATGTTCACCGACCGCGCCGGCGTCTTTAATATCGCCATCGAGGGACTGCTCCTCTTCGCGGCGTTCTTCGCGGCGGTCGGCGCGGGCGCGACGAATAACCCCTGGGTCGGGCTGCTCTGCGGCGTGGCCGCGTCGCTCGTGGTGTCCCTGCTATTCTTCGTCGTGAGCATCAAGCTGCGCGCCGATATCATCATCGTCGGCATCGGCGTCAACTTATTGGCCAGCGCGGTGACCGTCTTCCTGCTGCATGGATTCTTCAACAACGACTCGAACTACGAATTGACGGCGAGCCAGGCGCTGCCGTCGTTCAGCGTCCCCGGTCTCAGCGCGCTACCGATCGTTGGGCCGACCTTCACGAGTGAGAGCGTCCTCACCTACCTCGCCTGGCTGTCTATCCCACTCACCTGGGTAGTGCTGTACCGGACGCGTCTCGGCCTACGTATCCGCTCGGTCGGCGAGAATCCCGACGCCGCCGCGTCGGTCGGTATCAACGTCGAGCGTATCCAGTTGACCGCCATCATGATCTGTGGCCTGCTCTCCGGCCTCGCCGGGGCCTACTTGTCGATCGGCCCGCTGCCCGGCTTCAACAAGGACATGTCGGCGGGCCAGGGCTGGATCGCGTTGGCCGCCGAGACCCTCGGCAACGGCACGCCGGTCGGGACGTTCGTCGCAAGTATCTTCTTCGCCGCGGCGCGCGGTGTCTCCTCGAACATGAGCACGGCCCAACTGGGCGCGCCGCAGCTGGTCGACGCCATCCCCTATGTCGCCACGGTCGTCGGGCTCGCCGTGGCCGCGCGCCGCGCCTTGAGCCGGCGTACAGGCGGCGCCGGTCGTCGCCGGCGGGGACAACCGCCGGAGCAGCAGCCCCAACCCATCGCCGCGTCACAAAACGCCGATGTTCAGCCCGCGACTGGAGCCTAACATGCCTACTCTGGATTATTGACGCCGTAGACAGACCATAAAGCCCGCACCGGTCCAGCCGTGTGTGCGCTACACTTGATATATGTGGTCCGCGTGACAGGCCTCGATGAGGCCGATGTTCCGGCAACGCGGAGCGACGACGATGCGGTACGGTGAAGGAGAGGGTTATGAGCTATGTGTTTCGTGTGCCGGACGCGGCGTATCGCGCCTTACGTCTTGTTGCTGAACGGCAGGGACGCACCCCCGAGGACCTCTTTGAGGAGTGGGTACGTGTGCAAAGCGAGAGTGTGGACGCGTCTCCGGTAACCGGCGGAAGACCATCACGACTCACGCGCTTCATCGGGGCCTTCGAGGCCGAGGAGCCCGATCTCATCCGGCGCCACGATCACTACCTCGCGGAGGCAGCGGCGGATGTCCGTGACTCCCGTAGCTAACCTATTTGTTGACACGTCGGGGTGGGCGGATCCTCTCCTCCGGAACACGCCCGATCATCAGCGCATGGCGGCTCTCTATACTGCGATACTCGCGAGTGAACGCCCGCTCGTCACGACAAATTACGTTCTCTCCGAGTTAGCAGCGCTGCTGACCACACGGGCGCGTGCTCCGCGTGCTGACATTCTTGCGTACATGAAGGATATTCGCACGGACCCCCATGTGTATGTCGTACATGTAGATCCCGGTCTCGACGAAGATGCCTGGGACCTCCTCGACCGCATGCTCGATAAAGATTGGTCTCTCGTCGATGCGGCCAGCTTTGTCGTGATGCGCCGATTGGGGATCACGGAGGTATTGACCACGGATCACCACTTCTCGCAGGCCGGGTTTGTCCGTCTCCCGATCGATTGATGGGCGCGTAAGAGCCCATTACGGATGTTCATGATACGTTCGCAGGATGGGCGTGGTCGGCGACGAAACACGGGATCAGTGATGAGCTTTTTGTTATTCACACGATGGAGCTGCGTGACCAGTTCCGCGCGCGCTACCTGGAGGCGAAAAAATGGTAGACCTCATAGCACAGGAGACGGGGGAGGTGATTACCCCGGAGATGATGGAGGCCCTGGTCGCCGAGGCGGAAGAGGGCTATGATCTATCCGTTGCCACACCTGTGCGGGTCGGTCGGCCCGCGCTCGCCGGGGGGGCGTCCGCCTCGCCACGCATCACCATCCGCACCGCGCCCCAACTCTATAAAGCAATCCAGGACCGCGCGGCCGCCGATGGGCGCTCCGTGAGTGATGTCGCGCGCGACGCGCTTGAGGCGTACGTTTCGCGGTAGCGACGAGGCGACGCGTCCAATGTCGGTGTCGACCTCGACCGCCAGGGCTTCGTCGACATCCTGATGGACTGCCTACGGTGCTACACGTAGTCCTTGAGATAGATCCAGCGGAATTGTGGGAAGATCGGCGCCATGTGCCCTTTCCACCGTTCGTCGTTGCTCACGATAGCCTCGCAGCCGGAGACGAGACCCGTCGCGATGACAAACGCGTCGGGGGTGGAAATACGGCTGAAGGCCCGGACGTTCGCCGCCTGCGCGGCGACGGTGAGGTCGGCGGGCAGGACGGTCAAATGGGGATAGTTCGTTAGGAAGGACTGCATGCCCGTGAAGTCGGCCAGGCTGGTCCGGAGCGGTCGTATCAGGATCTCGCTGGCGCTGACGGCCGAGTAGTAGCCGCGTAGGGGGTCGGCGTCGCTCTCGATACGGCGCAACACGTAATCGGCGAGGGGGTGAACCTGCTCCTGCGGGCTATGGAAAGCGATCAACGCGCTTGTATCGAGCAGGACGCGCTCGACAGGACCCAGCGCGGCATCCAGATCGCTAGATCCCACGGCTCTTTTCCCACTCCTCCCAGTCGCGGCGCTCTTCATTGAGGAAGCGCATCGTGTCTTCATGCGTCCCGAAAACATGGCCCATTTTGCCGGAGAACGCGTCGGCCCAACTCGTGGGCCGCCTCGTAAGCATCATCATGTCGGCGCCCAGCATCTGCACGATCAAGCGGTCACCCTTGTCCCAACCCAGGCGCCGTAGTCCCCGAGCGGGCAGGCTGACCTGGTTCTTGCCAGTGATCGTCGTTTCTCCGACCACGCTTAACTCGTCCTCGTGGTGTGGATCTTTGCGCTGTACAACCATCAGGTACGCCCTCCTACTATCACTACATGTTACGCGGGCAAGCACGCATTGTCAAGGGAAATCAGGTGATTTCCCTTGATCATCATTTTTATGTAAGGGGTTGCGGACGTTCACGACACGTTCGTAGAGGGGAGAACCATACCCATAGGAACCCAAGCACGCCGCCGAGCGCGGCGATCACGAGCGTTGCATGGAGGCCGATGGATTCGCCCAGCACCCCTCCCATCAGCGCGCCAAGCGGGGCGGCGATCCAGCCGATGAAGCGGATACTGGCGTTCATGCGTCCCAACAGGTGGTCGGGCGTGATGGCCTGGCGTAAGCTGACCTGGTTGACGCCGTAGACCATGACCCCGAGCCCCATCAGGAATTGGGCCAGCAGGAGGAAAGAGATCGTCACAACGGCCGGCCCGGTCGCGAGCGGGATTAGCAGGGTCCCGAAGCTGCTGACGATGGCTCCGGCCACGATCGCGCGCCCTTGGCTGGCGCGTCGCGCGACCCATCCGGCGACGAGCGCGCCCACGAAAGTACCGACGCCGGCGCTGGCATAGATGAGCCCCAGGATGACCGGGCCTAACGCGAGCGCGCGGAGCACGTATAGCACGAGCACGGTGTACAGGACGCCGTCGAACAAGGCCCAGGTCCCGCCGCAGCCGGCGATCGCGCGCAAGCGGGGATCGCCGAGCGCGACCCGCAACCCCTCGACGATGTCCCCTCGCATGCTTGATCCCGGTTCCCGACGTGCGGGTATGGGCTCGGGAGCGCGGATCAGGAGCAGAGAGGAGACGGAGAGGAGGAAACTGAGCGCGTCAATCCCCAGCGCGGACGTGGCCGACACGAGTTGAACCAGGACGCCGGCGAGTCCCGGACCCGCGATCTGGGCCGCCGACTCGCTGCCCTGCAACCTGCTATTCCCCTCCACCAAGCGATCGCGGGCGACCACCGATGGGAGGAACGATTGGTAGGCGACGTCGAAGACGAGGGAAAGCAGGCCAATCAGGAACGCCGCGACGTACAGCAGACCGAGACTCAGCAGACCGAGGGGCGCGGCCAGTGACACAACGCCGAGCAGGAGCGCGCGTCCAATATCGGCGCCGATCAGCAGCGGCCGTCGGCGCCGGCGATCAACCATGGCGCCGACGATGAGCCCGACGAGGACATAGGGCAGGTACTCGGCGGCGCGCAGCAGGCCCATCTGCAAGGCCGAGGCGTGGAGGGTGAGGGCGGCGGCGAGCGGAAGCGCGAGGAGGGTGATCTGTGACCCGAATTGCGAGATGGTCTGCCCCGCCCACAGCTTCAGGAAGTCGGGATGCCGCCATAGCGTGGTGGCGCCGCAGGGCGGAGGTCCATGATGTGTTGTAGGCATATGAGCGCTCTCTCTACATAGGGCGCGCGCAAAGACGCGACGCCCGGATGGGTAAAGGCGGAGTAGGGTGAGAGGCGCCCGACGACAGACGTCGGCGAAGGGCAGGGCGAGGAGGAACAGCAGTTCATGGATGCGCGAACACGATCCGCGCGGAAAACGATAGCGGATGTGGCCCATCGAATAGAAGCGCCATGTCCGGCCGCGTAAGCAAAGGCGCCAGCTTACACGGCGAATGTGGTCACGGCGGCGCCGCACATAGGGAGCCGCGAGTACTGCTTGCTCATGGTGCGAAAGCTAACATCGGCGATGAGCCTTTGTCAAGGAACGTCGCGCAAAGGCTCAACGCCGGCTTGCCGGTACCTCAAACGTGTAGGTGTCGCCGTGGCTGAGGTAGCGCACGCGGTCGGCGAGGCCGGCCGCGACGACCTTGTCCTGGAAGTCGGTCAGCGGCGACTTGAAGACCGTGTAGTCGTTGTAGTGGATGGGGATGGCCGTGCGCGGGTTGACGATCCTGATCATCTCCACGCCCTGCGCCCCGTCCATGGTGACCAGCACCCCGAAGGCGCGCGTGCCGCCAAGGTGTAGCAGGGCCAGGTCGATGTCGGGGTAGCGTCGGGGGATCTCGTGTATTTTGTCGTGGATCAGCGTGTCGCCGGTGACGTAGAGGCGCACCAGGGACGTATCCGTCCCACCTTTGCCGCCGGCGCCGGTCCTAAACGCGAGCATGCTGCCCATCACCCGCGGCAGCAGCTTGGCGAGGATGCCGGGACCGTGTGCGCCGGGCATCGACGTGATGTCGAGCGCGACGCCGCCCTTCGTCGCGGTGAACGTCTCCCAGTTTTCGAGCGCGTGGACGTTGGTGAAACCCTTGAGTCTCAGCGTGGCCGCCGCCTGGCGGTTGGTCACGATCGGCCATGTCTTATCGAGGTCCCGTTGCACATGGCGGTCGAAGTGGTCCTCGTGGAAGTGCGAGAGTATCACCAGGTCTACCGGCAGACGTTGCAGGTCCGCGATGTCGATGGCCGGCTCGGTGCGGCGCGCCGAGCGCAGCCCGTAGCCCAGATGCGCCACCTCGTGGCGATGCAGGAAGTTGGGGTCGGTCAGGATCGTGAAGCCGGCGTAGCGCAGCAGCACCGTCGCCGTGCCGACGAAGAAAATGGAGCCGCTCTTGAGATCGGGCCGCTTGGCCCCCGCCTTGGCTCCCGTTGGTAGGTCCAGTACTTTTGCCGTCCGCGTCGCGCTCATGGCGCACCTCGCTTTTTGGGTGGGGCTCACCGTGGCGTAGCAAACAGGCATATGCTATGCCAAAGCGGCGGTGACCGTCATCGCGTGCGGCGAACGCTGGCCGGCGCCGGCGGACGCCGGGGAGTTGAGGGTCGTGATCGAGGACTACCTTGGGGTCGGCGCTATCCTATCGCGCCTGCCGTTCAGCAAATCGCCGGAAGCGCGGATGTGCGAAGCGGCGTTCCTCGGGGCGTGAGGTCAGACGATGGGTGTTTCTCGGGCATTGGCCGCCAGTGGATCGCCCGGCTCGGCCCCTGCCCATTCATGCTATTGCCCTGGAGCGACATGGGCCATATCATTGGGACGATTGTGACATGGGGCAGGGCGCAGGTCGCGGAGGTAACAGGCGGGGATGGCGCGCTTCTTCCGACGCTACCCCGCCCTCGCCTGGGCCGTGGCGACCGACATCGCCCATAGGATAGGCTTCGTGGTGGCCCGCGCGGCCTATCGGCGCGGCGATCTTACGTCTCCCACAGTGGGGTGGGCTGTCACCGCGCTCGGGCTTGTGGCCAGCGTCCTGGCGCTCGTCGTGGTGGCGCAGGTCATCGTCCGGCCCGCGCACCGGGCGCGCTACCGCGCCCTTTTCCTGGCCCATCCGGTGGGGACGGGCTGGGCCGGCATCGCCGTCGTCCAGGCGTTGCTGAACGCGGCGACGACGGTTGTCCACCTATCGGTCGGCGCCGCCGGCCTGGTGACGCTCATCGTCCTGCTCGCCTACTATGTCGCGTGGCGCTCCTTGCGCCGGCGGCTCGTGGGCGACCGCCCCTTCCTTGGCCCCGATCCGCTTGCCTAGAACCGATAGGGCGCTTCGGGCGCCCCGCACATCCTCACGTCCCCGGTCGGCCTCCACTTTGATCGCGCCTGCCGGCCACGCCCGCCCCGCCTTTTGCTGCCCGATACGGGTCCTCTATCGGGTGGCGCAACCTGCTACACTGACTCTGTGCGACCGATGCGCGACGGATAGGCCACGTCACCGCGATGCTCGACATAACGCGCGTGGGGCACGCGGGGGAGGCGGGCGACGATGGGGGCGGCCGGGGTAAGTGTCGAGGCGTTCAGCACGGAGGCTTGCTCATGATCTTCATCGTTGCCAAGTTTACGGTTCGTCCCGAGTACAGCGACGCGTGGCTGGAGCGCGTTAGCGCCTTCACGCAGTCAACGCGGCAGGAACCGGGCAATTTATGGTTCGAGTGGTCGCGGAGTGTGGAGAATCCCGATCAGTTCGTCTTGCTCGAAGCATTCCGCGACGCGGCGGCCGGCGCGGAGCATGTCAAATCCGACCACTTCAAGAAGGCCACAAGCGACCTGCCCCCGCTGTTGGCGGGAACCCCGGATATTGTAAACGTCGAGGCCCCAGGGGCCGACTGGTCCAAGCTGGCAGAGATGGCCCTCCCGGATAGCAACGCCGGTTAATGGCGCTCACTTAGCGGTACACTCAGACATGAGCGTCCTCGTCGAGCACGTCCCCTACGTCGCCGCGGGCTCGCCGGTCGGCGGATACCTGGCCCGGCCCGACGGCGTGGGGCCCTTTCCCGCGGTGGTGGTCATCCACGAGGTCGGCGGGCTCACCGAGAGCATCCGCGCGACTGCCCGCCGCTTCGCCGCGGAGGGCTACGTCGCCCTCGCCGTCAACCTGTACGCGCGCCGCCCTCACGCCCTCTGCATCCTGCGGATCGTGGCCGGCGCGACCGTACGTCCGCTTGACCACGGCTCCATCCACGACCTGCGGGCGGCCCTGACCTACCTGGCCGCGCGCCCCGAGGTCGACGCGGGCCGCCTGGGCGCCGTCGGGTTCTGCATGGGTGGTGGGTTCGCCATCGCCTGGGCGTGCCGGGACAATCGCCTCCGGGCAATCGCCCCGTTCTACGGGACCAATCCGCGCCCGCTGGACGCCGTCGCCCGCTCCTGCCCGGTTGTAGGCTCGTACCCGGGGCGCGACTTCACGGCGTGGCAGGGGCGCGCCGTGGCGCGCGCGTTGGAGCGCTACGGTGTGCCGTACGATATCAAGGAGTATCCGGACACCGGGCACTCCTTCTTCGACGAACGGGGCGGCAATTACGACCCGGAGGCGGCGCGCGACGCCTGGCAGCGCGTCCTGGCCTTCTTCTCCGCGCACATGGCGCCATAAGATTATGCCACGGCGGCGATATACCGCGCTCACGAGGCGGTTCCGACCATGCGGCAGGAGCGACTGGAACGCGTCTAATCGTTCGCGCATGGGTTTTGTTTCTCAGGTGGTCGCCTGGCGATGGCGACAGGCGCTAGCCCTAGGCGGTTGTATGCAGCGTCGATCCGAGGCAACTCGTGTTCAGGTCGTACGGCGCCCAGCCTTCCAACCACCCGCTGTAGGAATTGGCCCACTTCAGGCGCGCGGTCGCGTAGCAGGTGTGGCCCTGGCGCGATCCGTGTAGCCCGCCGGTCAGGACCTCGTAGCGCACCTTGTACGTAAGAAATCCTCCGAGCATCCCCTGGCGGTACGGCCCGCTCACGCTCCAGCGATCTGTCACCGTCGCGGTCGCGGGCAGCAGCGCGGTCAGGTCCGACGAGTTCACGGCCGGCGTTTTCCCGGTCCAGGCGTGGTCCGCGACGACGGCCACGGGGCTGACGTAGGCCAGCAGGAGGGTGGCGACGTAGGCCAGCGGGATGCCCACGGCGCACCACAACGCCCGCCGGCGCGCCACGCCGCGCGACAGATACGAGGCGGGCACGGAGCGGACGTCGGCGACGACCGTGCCGGCGAGGTGGTCGCCGATGCGCTGCCGGCGCGACGAGAGCAGGATGACAATGCCCCCGAGCCAGACGGTGGAGTCCCAGGCCTCGATGGGACGCAGCAGGTTGCGTACGACGACGGGCCAAAACCCCGCGCGGGCGCCGTCGACCCTGGTCACGCGCAGCCCCGCCAGTCCCTTGCCGGGCGTCAGGCCGAACGCCGCCTCGCACACAATGAAGTAGGCTACGACGATCGGGACGACGAGCGGCCAGAAGGGCGCCACTGGCTTGCCGAACAGGAGTTGTAGCGCGGAACCGGAGCCGGAAGCGTAACCAAACGATCCGAGCGGCCCGATATTGAGGTGCAGCGGCGTGAGCGGCCGGGCGACGGCGTCCGCAATGAGTGAGGCCAGGAACGCGTCGAGGATGAACGCGAACAAACGGCGCGCCAGCACCCGTGTGCGCGGCGCGTCGTCCTCGTACAGTGTGCGGCCGGCCTCGTCCAAGATCGTCGCGTTGGTGGCCATCAGCGCATCTCTAATATCAGCGTGTTAGGATTTTCCAGGACCTGCGTGAGGCTGCCCAGGAAGCGCATGGCGAGCTCGCCGTCGATGAGGCGGTGGTCGGCGCTGAAGGAGAGCGGCAGGATCGGGCGCGGCTCCACGCGGCCCTCCACCACCCAGGGGCGCTCCACGATGCGGCCCAGCCCCAGGATGGCCGCCTCACCGGGGTTGATGAGGGGCGTGGCGAAGTAGCCGCCGACCGCGCCAAAGTTGCTGATGGTGAAGGTGCTGCCGCGCAGTTCGTCGATCGCCAGCTTGCGTGCGCGCCCCGCCTCGGCCAGCCGCCCCAACTCCCGCGCGATATCGAGCACGGTCAGCCGGTCGGCGTGGCGCAACACCGGCACCAGCAGCCCGTCCGGCGTGGCCGTGGCGATGCCGATGTGGTAGTGGCGCTTGAGCACGATCTCCTTGCTGGCGTCGTCGATCGACCCGTTGATGTAGGGATATTGGCGCAGCGTCTGCACCAGCGCCTTGACGATGAAGGGCAGGTAGGAGAACGCGACACCCTGCGCGTCGGCGGCGGGCTTGACCGCGCGACGCAGCGCGACGAGACCTGTGGCGTCGACCTCGACGAAGCAGGTGACCTGCGGCATGGTGCTGGTGGAGAGCAGCATGTTCTCGGCGATGCGCTTGCGCAGCCCGCGCAGCGGCAGGCGCTCCTCGGCCGGCCCCGCCTCGGCGTCGCCGGGCATCGCGACGCGCGGCGCCAGAGCCGCCGCCATGGGCGCGACGACCTCGTCCTCCACGCCAACAATCCCCACACCGGCCGTTTCCAACTCCCGACTCCCGACTCCCGACTCCCGACTGTCCGTCGCGCGCAGGTCCTCGGCCAGCACGCGTCCGGCCGGACCGCTGCCGCGCACGGCCGCGATGTCGATGTCCAACTCGCGCGCCAGGCGGCGCACCGCCGGAGTCGCCAGGGCGCGCCGCTGCGGGGCGACCGACGCCTCGGTCCAGCGCCCTGCCCCTGACTCGTCGTGATGGCCATTGGCTCCGTTGGCGCTAGGCGTCGCCGCGACCGGCTCCGTCGCGCGCGCGGATGTCGCCGCCACAAGCTGACTCTCCTCCTCGCGCGCCTGCACGTTTTGGCCTGGCGAAGGCAGGGACGCGGGCGCGCGCTCGGCCGGCGCTGGTGATGCGGCGACTGGCGCCGCGGAGGCGACAGTGTCGGTAGGTGTGGATGTGGCCGGCGCGGCCGGCAACCCATCCTGACGACCATCTTCGATGGTGAGCAAGAGCGTGTCGAGCGGCACGGTCTGGCCCTCTTCGACGTTGAGGGTGAGGATGGCGCCAGCCGCGGGCGAGGGGATCTCGACGACGGCCTTGTCGGTTTGCACTTCGGCGATGGCTTGGTCGAGCGTGACCGTGTCGCCGGGCTTGACCAGCCAGCGCACTAACTCGGCCTCGACCATGCCCTCGCCCAGGTCGGGCAGATGGAACTCTACAGCCATATGTGTGATCCTTATCACTCAAGCCTGCGACTGCGGTCGCATGGCAAACCACGAGCGCTGCGGCGCTGGGAGGATTTTCGTAGGGGCGTATGGCTATACGCCCGTCTTGCAAACGCGGGCG
>JAABUV010001759.1_pt1 | contig 30803 bp, 32 predicted proteins | sample 5559971 | NCBI WGS metagenome assembly JAABUV01 (sample SAMN10711881, study PRJNA513362) | rock metagenome | isolation source: Antarctica rocks | place: Antarctica: Victoria Land, Knobhead nord | collected 2015-12-19
GCCGACGTTGCTCAAGCGTTACTTTACTGGCTCCGCATGCGCGCGTGTCGCTGCACCTGTCCCGCGGGGTCAGCGCGTCCGTATGGTCCTGCGCATGGCTGACCGCGCCCTCGGCACCGATCTCCTGACCTTTTCCGACGCCTCCCCGTCGCCCTCGCACGCCGTCGCCGAGATGGCCCGGCGACTCACGGCCGCGGAGTTCACCGCGCTGACGGAAGCCGACCGGTGGGCGCTGAGCCCCGGGGACCAGCGCTTCGTGGTGCGCGGCGGCGGAAGCGTGGTGGCGTTCCGGGTGGGCACGGCCGCGCCCGCCGAAGCGGGGTTGCGCATCCTCGGGGCGCACACCGACTCCCCGACGTTCAAGGTCCGCCCCCGCCACGACCTGCGCCAGGCCGGTTACCGGCTGGTCGGGGTGGAGACCTACGGCGGTCTGCTCGCCCACACCTGGCTGGACCGGGAGCTGACCGTCGCCGGCCGGGTGGCGCTGCGCGGCGGTGAGGTCCGGTTGGTGACGCTGCCCGGTGCACCGCTGCGCTTTCCGTCGCTGGCCATCCACCTCGACCGCAGCGTCCGCGATGGCCTCACCCTGGACACCCAGCGCCACCTGATTCCGGTGTGGGGCGCCGAGCTGGGTACCGAACCCGGTCTGCTGGAGGCAGTCGCGGACGCCGCCGGCGCGGCACCGGCCGACATCACCGGCCACGACCTGGTGCTCGCGGACACCCAGCCCGCGGCCCGAACCGGGGCCGACGGCAGCTGGGTCGCCGCCGGACGGCTGGACAACCAGAGCAGCTGCCACTCCGGCTTGCTGGCCCTGCTCGACGCCCCGGCCGCCGCCCACACCCAGGTGCTGGTCGCCAACGACCACGAGGAGGTCGGCAGCGGCTCCGCGGAGGGCGCCCGCGGCTCGTTCCTGTCCGACGTGCTGGAACGCATCGTGGCCGCCACCGGGGACGCCGACCCGCAGGCCGTGGCGCAGACCCTGGCCCGTTCGCGGTTGGTCTCCGCCGACGCCGCGCACGCCGTGCACCCCACCCGTTATGACCGGCACGAGCCCGCCCACACTCCCGTCCTCGGTGGCGGACCGGTGGTCAAGGTGAACGCCAACCAGTCCTACGCCACCGACGCCCGCAGCGGCGGCTGGTTCACCGAGCGGTGCGCCGAGGTCTCGGTGCCCGTGCAGCACTTCGTCTCCCGCAACGACGTGGCCTGCGGGTCGACCATCGGCCCGCTCACCGCCACCCGGCTCGGTATCTCCACAGTGGACGTCGGCGCGCCCCTGCTGGGTATGCACTCCTGCCGTGAGCTGGTCTCCGCGGCAGACGTTGTGCTGATGGTGCGCGCCCTCACCGCGTGCCTGAGCTAGGAAGGTTTACTGCGGCTTGCGGACGATCGACCGCAGCTTGGCCAGCCGCTCACCCACGCCGCGCTCGTACCCGTGCTGGGTGGGGTGGTAGTAGTCGATGCCCACCAGCTCGTCGGGTGGGTATTGCTGGGCCAGGACCCCATCGGGGTGATCGTGCGGGTAGGCGTAACCCTGGGCGTTGCCCAACGTGGCCGCGCCCGGGTAGTGCCCGTCACGCAGGTGCGGTGGCACTGACCCGGCCCGGCCCGCCGCCACGTCGGCCATCGCTGCGCCGAGCGCCGCCACCACCCCGGGTGACTTCGGTGCGGTGGCCAGGTGGATGGTGGCCTGAGCCAGGGCGAGCCGGGCCTCCGGCATGCCGATGAGCGCCACGGCTTGCGCGGCAGCCGATGCGGTCAGCAGTGCGGTGGGGTCGGCCATCCCGATGTCCTCGCTGGCGTGCACCACCAGGCGGCGCGCGATGAAGCGCGGGTCCTCCCCCGCGGTGATCATCCGAGCCAGGTAGTGCAGTGCGGCGTCGACGTCGGAGCCCCGGATGGACTTGATGAACGCGCTGGTGACGTCGTAGTGCTGGTCGCCGTCTCGGTCGTAGCGCACCGCGGCGGTGTCCACGCTGGCCTCCACCGTGGCCAGATCGATCTCGCCCCCCTCACCCACCGACCCCGCCGCAGCCTCCAGGGCGGTCAGCGCCCGACGAGCATCTCCGGAGGCCAACCGGACGAGGTGGTCCTCCGCCGCCGCGCTGAGCGTCACCGCCTCGGCCAGCCCCCGGGGGTCGGTCAGTGCCCGACGCACCAGCGCACGGACGTCCTCGGCCACCAACGGCCGCAGCGTCAGCACCAACGATCGCGACAGCAGCGGGGACACCACGGAGAACGACGGGTTCTCGGTGGTGGCCCCGACCAGCAGCACGATGCGGTCCTCCACCGCGCCCAGCAACGCGTCCTGCTGGGTCTTGGAGAACCGGTGCACCTCGTCAATGAACAGCACGGTCTGTTCACCGGCCGACAGCCGCCGCCGGGCCAGCTCGATCACCGCCCGCACCTCCTTGACCCCGGCCGACAGCGCGCTCAGCGCCTCGAACCGGCGTCCGGTGGCGTGCGACACCAGGGTGGCCAGGGTGGTCTTGCCGGTGCCTGGCGGGCCGTAGAGCAGCACTGACGCCGGCGCGTCGCCCTCGATCAGCCGTCGCAACGGTGCCCCGGGACCCAGCAGATGGTCCTGCCCCAGCACTTCCGCCAGGCTGACCGGGCGCATCCGCACCGCCAGCGGGCCGTCGCGGCGCACGCCCGCCGTTGTGGGCTGTTGCTGGGCCTGCGCGGCGTCGAACAGTCCGTTCTGCACGCCGGCAACCTACCCGCGCGTGAGCCAGGTGACGGGCGTACGGCCAGGAGGTGAACTCTGCGCCGTCAGTGCGGTGCTTGCGCGGATCATCAGGTTGGCTGGGGTGGTGACTACCGCGAACCAACCGCCCATTTCCCGCCGAGGGGTCCTCGGTGGTGTCGCCGCGGTCGCCGGAGCACTGGCCCTTGGGGCCGGCACCGCTGCCGCCGAGACCGAAGGCCCGGACACCGCAGACGGTCCCGGCGGCGGGAACGACTCACCCGGCACCGCCCCCGCCGATCTGGACGTGCACGTCCTGGTGATCGACGGCTGCCGGCCCGACGAGATCGCCGCTGGTGCGATGCCGACCGTGCGCCTGCTCGCCGCGCAGGGCAGCAGCTACCCCAACGCGCGAGCGGTGGACGTACCCGAGACCATCCCCAACCACGTGGCGATGATGTCCGGCGTCCTTCCCAACCGGTCCGGGGTGCCGGCGAATGCGGTGTACGACCGCGCCGAAGCAGTGGTCCGCGACCTGGACCGGCCCACCGACCTGCTGGTGTCCACCCTCCTGGAGCGCCTGCCAGCCGAGCGGGGGGTGCGTACCGCCAGCATCCTGAGCAAGGACTACCTGTTCGGCATCTTCGGCACCCGGGCCAGCTACCGGTGGAAGCCGGAGCCGTTGCTGCCGGTCACCAAGCACGCACCGGACCTGTTCACGATGAACGCGCTGCTCGCGGCGTTGCAGACCGAGCAGCCCCGAATGACGTTCACCAACTTGGGCGACGTCGACCGCTTCGGCCACGGCGACCTGACCGGCACCTCCCTGAAAATCGCCCGGCGCACCGCCCTGACCGACACCGACGCGCAAATCGCCCGTTTCGTGGCCGCCCTGACCACGTCCGGAGCCTGGTCGCGCAGTGTGTTGATCATCCTCGCCGACCACTCGATGGACTGGTCGCTGCCCACGTCGTTGATCGGGTTGGCCGCGGTGCTGAACGCGGACCCGATGCTGGCCGGCAACGTGGCGGTATCCCAGAACGGCGGGGCGGACCTGTTGTACTGGACCGGCCCGGCCCAGCAGCGGTCGGCGGCCGTGGCGCGGATGCGGAGCCTGGCGCAGGCCACCGCCGGCGTCCTGGAGGTGCGTACCCCGCAGGAGCTGAAGCTGGGTCCGCAGGCCGGTGACCTGGTGGCGCTGTGCAAGCCGGGGTGGCGGTTCTCCGACCCGACGCCGCTGTCCAACCCGATCCCGGGCAACCACGGGCACCCGGTGACCCGGCCCATCCCGTTCATCGTCACCGGTGGACATCCGAGCGTGCGCAGGGGACAGACGCCGTCGCAGCCGGCGAGCAGCATGGATGTGGCACCGACCGTGGCCTGGCTGCTGGGATTGCGCGCCCCACAGGGCGGTTGGGACGGCAAAGCCCGCACGGAGGCCTTCCAGCGGGCCTGAGTCCCTGATGGGCTCAGCCGCGCTGCTCGAGTGCGGTGGCCTCGAGTGCGGTGGCGACGAGCCGGGCGTGCGCGGCGGTGGCGGATTCGCCCGCGCTCTCGGCCGCCCCGGACAACCGTTGCCACCGCTGGGACAGCGCGGCTGAGGCGGACAATGCCAACGGGTGCGCACTGCTCGGCGCCCGCCGGGCGGCTCGGCCGGGCAGGAACCAATGGGTGCTCAGCCACACCCACAGCAGTTGGGCGTCGAACACCCTGGCGTGCAGCACGTCGTCGTCGTCCAGCTGCGGCCAGACGCCACCAACCTCGGCTCGCCAGGCCTGCAGGATGGCCTCCCCTTGTGCGGCGTCCCACGGCGGGCTGCACCAGCAGGCTGGGAACGGCACGAGCGCGTACGCCGCGTCCAGGGCGACGTCGCGGAACCCGCCCCACTCGAAGTCCAGGAACTGCACGCCGGCCGCGGTCAGCAGCGCGTTGTCCGGGCACAGGTCGGCTGGGCTGAACGCGCGCAGGCTGCCGCGACCGAGCAACCGTTGGGACTGCGTCGCCCGCTGCGCAACCTCGGCAGACGTGTCCACTCCGAGCACCTGCTCCATCGCCTGCGGCAGCTCCGCCACCGCGGTGTCCGCGGCGCGGGCCAGGGGGTCGGTGTTGAGGTGGCGACGCCCGACCCGGCGCAGCAGCGTCGTGTAGTCATCCTCGCGGCCGGCGGTGGCCGCGTGCATCCTGCCCAGCGCTTGGGCCCAGGCGAGCAGACCCCGTTGCGCCACCGCCGGGTCCGCACCCAGCAGCACCTCGGCCAGGGTGGACGCCCCGCCCAGGTCGTCCAGCACGAGTAGCCGTTCGGTGACGTCGTAGGCGACCAGCGTCGCGCCGGGCCGGTGCTGTAACGGCAACGAGTTCGCGAACTGGTAGGAGGCGACCTCGCGCACGAAGGCCTCGTCGGTGTTCGGCTCCCCGCCCGGCGCCAGCACCTTCTTCACCACCATCGTGCGGGGCAGGGCGAAGGGGTTGGCCTGCGGGCGCACCCGTAACACCACCGTGCGATCGCTGCCACCGAGATCCTGCGGGTCGACGAGGACGACGGGCGCACCGGTGCGTTTGGTCAGCAGCCGTTGCGCCGCACGCACCACCTCGCGAGCACGGCCAGCCGCGATCTCCACCTCAGCGGTCATCGGGGGTGAACCTACCCGTCATGGCGACGGCGTACGGCGAGGACCACGACGGCGGCCACGACGATCCCGGCCAGGTTCAGCAGCAGCTGCAGGGCCGACTCGGTGGCCACCGACCACCGCCCGAGTGACGCGGCGACCACGGCGTAGCCCGCTGCCGGCACCGTGGTGACGGAGATGAACACCCCGACGAGGGCGGCCGAACGTGAGGACACCAACGACAGCATCCCGGCGGCCCCGGCGAGCAACGCGACGACCAGCGAGAACGGCCCCACCCGATACACGAAGTCCACCTGGCTGAGGTTGTCCAGGGTGGCGCTGGTGACCAGGCCGAACGCCTCCGCGACGAGCGCACCGACCAGCGTCACCGCCATCGCCACCGGGAAACCCACCACCAGCGCCAGCGCCGAGTGCCGGGCCTGGTCGTAGCGTCGCCGCACCAGGGCCACCGCGACCGCTGCCAGTGGGCCGAACTCCGGGCCCACCACCATGGCGCCGACCACCGTCACCGGAGAGTTGGTGACCACTCCGACGGCGGCGATGAGGCAGGCCAGCGTCAGGAACGCCACAAAGGTCGCGGTCAACCGGGATTCCTCACCAGTGCGGGCGATCAGCTCCTCCCAGATCAGCGCATCGCTGGCGTCCCCGGGTGCAGCCTTCGATGCGCGGGCGGCCGCGGTCGACATGGTGGTGTCGATGGTCTCCAGCGTCACTCCACCCGTGGCCGAGACCCCCAGCCCGTCGAGGCGGTCCAGGATCGCACCAGCGCATTCCCTGGCCACGTCGGCCTCCACCACGTCGCCGCGGGGTTCCAACGCCGCACCACGATGCTGGGTGATGTGGGTGGCGCCCGGCTCGTTACGCAACACCTCCAGGACGTCCTGGGTGGTCTCCGCGGGACTGATCACCCGCAGGTGCAGCACTCACCCCACCCCCGCGGCCGTCGCGTCCACGGTGATCAACAGGACGCCAGCGTGATGCTGCGCCCGCCCAGTCGCCGCGGTGTCCTGTTGATCATGGATGGGGCTGCGCCGGCGGGGCGACGGCGTCGATGCCGGATTCGCGGCGCTGGTCGGCGGTGATCGGCGCCGGTGCATCGGTGAGCGGGTCGATGCCACCGCCGGATTTGGGGAACGCGATCACCTCCCGGATGGAGTCGGTGCCGCTCAGCAACGCGCAGATCCGGTCCCAGCCGAACGCGATCCCCCCGTGCGGCGGTGCGCCGAAGGCGAAGGCGTTCAGCAGAAATCCGAACTTCTGTTGCGCTTCGGCGGCGTCCAAGCCCATCACCGCGAACACCCGCTCCTGCACCTCGCGGGAGTGGATGCGGATGCTGCCGCCGCCGATCTCGTTGCCGTTGCAGACGATGTCGTAGGCGTAGGCCAACGCCGCACCCGGGGCGGCGTCGAAGGTGTCCATGCTTTCGGGCTTCGGCGAGGTGAACGCGTGGTGCACCGCCGTCCAGGCACCCGAGCCGACCGCCACGTCCCCGCTGGCGGTGGCTTCCCCGGCTGGTTCGAACAGCGGGGCGTCGATGACCCAGACGAACTCCCAGGCCGTGTCGTCGATCAGCCCCTGGCGTCTGGCGATCTCCCCCCGAGCAGCCCCAAGCAGGGCGCGGGAACTCTTGACCGGTCCGGCGGCGAAGAAGATGCAGTCCCCGGCCGCTGCACCGACCTGGGCTGCTAGCCCCGCGCGTTCGGTGTCGCTGAGGTTGCGGGCCACCGGGCCGCCGAGGGTGCCGTCCTGCCCGACCAGCACATACGCCAGGCCCTTAGCGCCGCGCTGCTTGGCCCACTCCTGCCAGGCGTCGAGCTGTTTACGGGGCGCACTGGCCCCCCCGGGCATCACGACCGCCCCCACGTAGGGCGCCTGAAACACCCGGAACGTGGTGTCGGCGAAGAAGTCGGTGCACTCGGTGAGCTCCAGGGCGAAACGCAGGTCGGGTTTGTCCGAGCCATATCGGCGCATGGCCTCGGCGTAGGTCATCCGCGGGATCGGGGTGGCGACCTGGTGGCCGATCAGCGCCCACAACGCGGTGAGCACCTCCTCGGCCAGCGCGATCACGTCGTCCTGGGTGACAAAGCTCATCTCCACATCCAGCTGGGTGAACTCCGGCTGGCGGTCGGCGCGGAAGTCCTCGTCTCGGTAGCACCGGGCGATCTGGTAATAGCGCTCCAAGCCGCCAACCATAAGCAACTGCTTGAACAGCTGGGGGCTCTGCGGAAGGGCGTAGAAGCTGCCGGGCTGCAGCCGGGCAGGGACCAGGAAGTCGCGCGCACCTTCCGGGGTGGACCGGGTCAGCGTCGGGGTTTCCACCTCCACGAAGTCGTGCCCGGCCAGGACCGTGCGGGCCGCCTGATTCACCCTGCTGCGCAAACGAATTGCTGCCGCAGGTGCGGTGCGCCGCAGGTCCAGGTAGCGGTGCTTGAGCCGGACCTCCTCCCCCACCCCGGTGTGGTCGTCCAGCGGGAACGGCAGGGGCGCACTCTCATTGAGCACGGTGAGCTCGGTGGCGCTCACCTCGATATCCCCGGTCGCGATGTCGGGGTTGGCGTTGCCCTCCGGGCGCCGGGCGACAGTGCCGGTGATCTGCACGCAGAACTCGTTGCGCAGGCCGGCCGCGGCCTCGGCGACTGCGCCCTCCCGGAACACCACCTGCACCGTGCCCGAGGCGTCCCGCAGGTCGATGAACACCACCCCACCGTGATCGCGTCGCCGCGCCACCCAGCCGGTGAGCGTGACGGCGTGCTCGGCGTGCTCGGGGCGCAACGAGCCGGCCGGGTGGGTGCGCAACACGAAGAAACCTCCTGTGGTCGTGGACGGGTGGTTGATCCTACGGAGCACGCTGCGACACAGGGCGGACCAGCGGGAGGCACCTGCTGCCGCAACGGGTCACGGTCATCCCGGTGGCTCCCCCGATCCGCCGGTGAACCCTCGTGAGATTGTCGGTACCCCAACCTATAATCGACCGTATGTTCGATACGATCGATGGCCCCTCGGCCGAGGCCGCCGCGCTGTTAACGGTGGCCCTGGAACAGCAACCGGTGATCGCGGCCGCTCAGCAGCGCCAGATCACCGCCATCACCGCCCTTCAGGCTCTGCGGACCCGGGAGGAGGTGGCCGCCGGGGCCTGGGACTCCGAGGCCGGGGAGTTCGCGGTGGCTGAAATTGCTGTGCCCTGCACTGTTCGCAGCGCACGGCAGGCAACCTGGTCGGCATCGGGATAGCACTGGCAGGGCGGTTGCCCGCGACTGACCGGGCGTTCGCCGCGGGGGATATCGACCTCGCTCGTGTCCGGGTCATCGTCGGACGCACCCAGCACCTCAGTGACGAGCGCCTGGCCGTGATCGAGGCGGCCGCGGTGGATCGGGCTCGGACCAGCAACCCGGCCACCCTCGGTCCCAAGATCGACCGGATCATCCCCGCCCGTGAACCCGACGCGGTGTTCCAGCGGCGGCGGGTTGCCACCGTCGAACGCGAGGTGGTGATCACCCCGATCGCCGACGGCATGGCGGCGATCTGGGGGCGCTTGCCCGGCCAAGACGGGGTGCTGCTGGACTCGCGGCTCGATCAGGTGGCCCGCACCGTGTGCCCGGCTGACCCGCGCAGCCATGCGGCGCGGCGGGCTGATGCGTTGACCTGCCTCGTCACCGACACAGCGATGACCTGCGGTTGTGGGTGCCGAGGGAGCACCCCGCTACCCGCGCACCGCCGACCTCAGGTCATCGTTTCGGCGGCCACGCTGCTCGGCGTCACCCAGAACCCGGCCGAGCTGGTGGGTTACGGGCCGATCGACCCGGATCTGGCCAGGGAGCTCGCCGCGGACGCCGACTGGGTGCGGGCCGTCACCGACGCCGGTTCCGGCGCGCTCACGGAGTTGCGGTCCTACACCTATACCCCCGGTGCCGCCGTGGCCCGGCTGGTGCGCCTGCGGGACCGCACCTGCCGCTTCCCCGGGTGCACCATCCCGGCGCGTCGGTGCGATCTCGATCACCGTGAGCCGTTCGATCACCGCAATCCCGCCAGCGGGGGCACCACCACGCCGGACAACCTGTTCGCGCTGTGCCGCTATCACCACCGCGCCAAGACCCTCGGGGTGTGGACTTACACCCACGCCGGGGGCGCCGTTGTGGAATGGACCAGTCCGACTGGCTCCACGCACACCACGTGGCCCCCCGACTACGGCGGCAGCTCACCCCCCGAGGACGATCCACCGTTGCGCTGACGACGGGAATCCCGTTGACCCTCGTGGTGTGCTGCCCGGGTGGTGCAACGAAACCGCGGTCTGTCCGCCGAGTCGCTCACCGCCCTCGCCGAGTTGGAGCAGCGCGTGCTCGCGGTGGACGGTGGCCGGCTCAAGCTTGAATGGGGGGTGCTCCGGTCGCGCTCCGGCGAACGCGTGCAGGATCTGTTGTGGTGGCAGGACGGACGCCTGCTCGGGTTCGTGGGTATGTACCAGTTCGGCTCGTCCCCGCTGGAGTTCACGGGGATGGTGGACCCGTCGGCCCGACGTCGGGGTATCGCCACCGCACTGCTCGACAGCGCCGCCGAGCAGGGGGTCCAGCGCGGGCTGCGCGAGGGGCTGCTGGTCGTGCCGGGCCCCTCGGTCGCCGGTCGTGGGCTCGCGGTGCACCGCGGCGGCGTCCACGAGCACTCCGAGCACGCGCTCGTGCTGCTCGAGGCCCCCAGCCCGGCACCAGCAGACCCCCGCATCACGGTGCGCCGCGCCGGCCCGGCTGACGCGGTGGTGGTGGGACGGCTGCTGCAGGCAGCGTTCGGTGACCCGGCGCGCGACCTCACCGATCAGTTGGCCGCCGAACAGGAGCGGACCCTGCTCGTAGCGGTGGACAGCGAAGCGGTGGGCACCGTCCGGCTGACGCTTGAGGGAGATGAGGGCGGTGTGTACGGGTTCGCCGTCGACCCGGCATGGCAGGGCAAGGGCATCGGCCGCGATGTCCTGCGCCGGGTGTGTACTCAGCTGCGCGAGGAAGGGGCAACCCGGGTGGGCCTGGAGGTCGCAGTGGATAACGACCGCGCCCTCGGGTTATATACCTCGCTCGGGTTCACCCCACTCACCACCGAGGACTACTACATGCTGCCGCTGACCCGGCCCCGCGGATAAACGCTGCCGGGCACACTGCGGTGGTGCAGATGAGCGCGACACGCCGGTCCGTCCTCGACGCCGCGGCGGCCCGGATGACAGGGGCACGACGGGTGGGGATCGACGGGGTGGATGGCGCCGGCAAAACCGTGTTCGCTGACGAGCTCGCCGGGGTGCTTCGCGCGTCGGGCCAACTGGTGGTGCGGGTGTCGGCGGACGGCTTCCACCAGCCCCGGGCGATCCGGTATCGGCGCGGTCGGGACAGCCCGCAGGGATTCTGGCTGGACTCCTACGACCTCGACCGGCTCCGCCACGACGTGCTTGACCCGTTCGGCCCCGGCGGCAGCGGCCGCTACCGCGATGCGGCGCACGACGTGGAATCCGATGCAGCGCTGCACGTCGGATGGCGGAATGCTCCGGAAGGTGCGGTGCTGGTGCTGGACGGTCTGTTCCTGCACCGCGACGAGCTGGTAGACGCCTGGGACGTCTCGATATTCCTCGATGTGCCCTTCGCGGTGTCCGTCCCCCGCTTTGCTCGTCGAGACGGCACCGAGCCCGACCCCACGCATCCGTCCGTTACCCGGTATGTGCAGGGCAACAAACGCTACTTCGCGGCCTGCGCACCGTGGGACCGGGCGACCGTCGTCGTCGACAACTCCGACCTGGCGCACCCGCATATCACGGCACTGCGCTGACCCGCGGATGCTGACCTCGCGTGGCTCTGGACGACGGGCGCGATCTGCACGCTGGCCGTGCCCGCCGAGCCCCGCGATCACAGCAAGCTCAGCTGATCGGCCCCCGGTCCATGCTCGCGATTCGGCTCCCTTCGGGCGACGCAGGGCATCGCGCCGGCCGGGAAGTCGGCATCGTCGGTAGGGATCCCGGTGGCCCGGCGCCCCGAGCCACGGGTGAGCCGGTGGCGGCGAACCAACGGCCCCCACCGCTGTGCCAGCAGCCGCCGGTATCCCGCGCCGACGTACGCGCCGCCGCGGTACAGCTGCGAGTAGCTGTCCACCAGCTCCGGGTGCTCGCGCGCCAACCACGCCAGGAACCACTCCCGGGTGCCCGGCCGCAGGTGTAACGCCACCACGCTCACCCCGGTGGCCCCGGCCGCAGCCACCTCCCCAAGGAGGGCGTCCAGCGCGGCGACAGAATCCGTCAGGTGCGGCAGCACCGGCGCGACGAACACCCCGCACGGCAGCCCCGCCTCGCGTAGCGCGCGCACGAGGTCCAGCCGAGCCCGCGGAGTGGGAGTTCCTGGCTCCAGTACGCGGTGCAGCGCGGGGTCCAGCAGGGCCAGCGACACACCGATGCCCACCGGCACCCGCGCAGCGGCCTCCACGAGCACGGGCACGTCCCGGCGCAGCAACGTCCCCTTGGTGAGGATGGAGAACGGCGTGTCCGCCCGGGACAAGGCCTCGATCACCCCGGGCATCAGCCGGTAGCGGCCCTCAGCGCGCTGATAGGGGTCCGTGTTGGTGCCCATGGCTACGTGCTCACCCCGCCAGCGGGGCGCCCGCAGTTGCTGCGCCAGTACCTGGGCTGCGTTCACCTTCACCACCAGCTGGCGGTCGAAGTCGTTCCCGGCGTCGAAATCCAGGTAGGTGTGGGTGTTGCGGGCGAAGCAGTACACGCAAGCGTGTGTGCAGCCGCGGTAGGGGTTCACCGTCCAGCGAAACGGCATGGACGAGCCACCGGGCACCTCGTTGAGGACGGATTTCGCCGCCACCTCGTGGAACACCACGTCTGCGAAATCCGGCGAGCGCACCGACCGCAGCAGCCCGGGCATGCCGGGAAGTGGTTCGGCATCCACGAACTCACCGCCGACCGTCCGCTGCGCGTCCCACCTCATCGCATGAGTCGAACATGTGTTCTACACCCTGTCAATGCGCCTGCAGCGCGGCCCGCACCCCGGCCAGCACCTCGGCCAAACCCACCTCGACCTGCTCACCGGTGCGCAGGTCCTTCAGCCCCACCACTCCGGCGGCCAGGTCACGCTCGCCGAGCACCAGGGCGACCCGCGCCCCCGAGCGGTCCGCGGCCGTCATCGCACCCTTGAGGCCGCGTCCGCCGTAGGCCAGGTCCACCCGCACCCCCGCCGCCCGCAGCTGCGCCGCCACCAGCACCAACCGATCCCGTGCGCCCTCGCCGATGCCGATGCCGAAGACCTCCACTCGGGCCGGGTCGCCGACGACGACGCCTTCGGCGGCCAGCGCGAGCACTGTCCGGTCCACCCCGAGGCCGAAGCCGATGCCCGACAGCGGCTGTCCACCCAGGCGCGCCATCAACCCGTCGTAGCGGCCGCCACCGCCGATTCCCGACTGCGCCCCGAGCCCGTCGTGCACGAACTCGAACGTCGTCTTGGTGTAGTAGTCCAGGCCACGCACCATCCGCGGGTTCACCACGTAGGGCACCCCCAGTGCGTCCAGGTGGCGGCATACCGCGGCGAAGTGCGCCCGGCTCGCGTCGGACAGATAGTCCAGCATCAACGGTGCGTCGGCGGTGGCCGCGCGGACCTGCGGGCGCTTGTCGTCCAGCACCCGCAGCGGGTTCACCGCCGCCCGCGCCCGGGTGGCCTCGTCCAGGTCGATTCCGGCCAGGAACTGCTGCAGCGCGGCCCGGTAGCCGGGGCGGTCGCTGTCATCGCCCAGCGAGGTCAGCTCCAGTCGGAACCCGGTGAGCCCCAACGACCGGAACCCCGCGTCGGCCACGGCGATCACTTCGGCGTCCAGCGCCGGGTCGTCCACTCCGATGGCCTCGACCCCCACCTGTTGCAGCTGGCGGTAACGACCGGCCTGCGGGCGCTCGTAGCGGAAGAACGGACCGGCGTAGCTGAGTTTCACCGGCAGCTGCCCGCGGTCCAGGCTGTGCTCGATCACCGCCCGGACCACCCCGGCGGTGCCCTCCGGGCGCAGGGTGACCGATCGGTCCCCCCGGTCGGCAAAGGTGTACATCTCCTTGCTGACCACGTCGCTGGACTCCCCCACCCCCCGGGCAAACAGCGCGGTGTCCTCGAAGATCGGCAGCTCGATGTGGGCGTACCCAGCCAACCGCGCCGCCCGGGTGAGCCCGTCGCGCACCGCCAGAAAGGCCGCAGAGTCCGGCGGGGTGTAGTCCGGGACGCCCTTGGGGGCGGCGAAGGTGGCCATCACAGCCCCCTGCTCGGCGGCGTGAGCCCGACCAGGTAGGGGTTCGCTGCGCGCTCGGCACCGATGGTGGTGGTGGGTCCGTGCCCGGGCAGCACCACGGTGGCGTCGGGCAGCGCCAGCAGCTTGTCTTGCAGTGACCGCAGCATGGTGGCGTGATCCCCCCCGGGCAGGTCGGTACGCCCGATCGACCCGGCGAACAGGGTGTCCCCGGCCAGCACCAGCTCACCGGTTCCCTCATCGGAGGCCACCGTCGTGCCGAACACCACTGAGCCACGAGTGTGCCCAGGGGTGTGGTCCACCCGGAAGGTGATCCCGGCCAGATCCAACCTCGCACCGTCGGTCATTTCCCGCACCTCACGGGGTTCGCGGAACTCCAGGCCACCCAGCATGGCCATCAGCTGCGCGCTGACCCCGCGACCGGGGTCGGCGATCATCGCGCGATCTTCAGGGTGGATATAGGCGGGAATGTCGTGGCCGTCGCACACCGGGTACACCGACCAGGTGTGGTCGATGTGACCGTGGGTGAGCAGCACCGCGACCGGGGTCAGCTGGTGTTCGGCCAGCACCGCAGTCAGCTGGTCCACTGCATCCTGGCCTGGGTCAACCACCACGCATGCTGACCCGGCGGCGGGGGCCAGCACGTAGCAGTTGGTCTGGAACGACCCCGCGGGAAATCCGGTGACGAGCACGACAGCAGCACCTCTCAGCGGCGACGACAGCACGGGGATTCCCCGCGCCGCGAGCCTATCGGCGAGCAGCCTGCACTCGCGCTACGTCCACGGCTGGCAGACTCGCAGGCGCCACCACGACCGTCGAACACGAGGAGATCCTGCGGTGCCGACCAACGAGCAGCGACGCCAGGCAGCCAAGCGCAAGCTGGAGCGCCAGCTCGAACGACGGGCCGAACGCGGCCGCCGCCGCCGCCGGCTGCAGGTGTTGTCCGCCGTCGTCGGCGTGGTTGTCCTGGTCGGCGGGGTGGCCCTGGTCGTCTCACTCACCCGCGGCGCCAACAACAGCACTGCCGCAGGCGCCACCTCCGCCGCCACGCCCACAGCCCCTTCGACGGGTCCCAGTACCCCGGCCCCCGCACCGGTCGCGCTGCCCGCTGGGCGAACCACACCACTGGCGCCCACCGTGGATTGCACCTTCACCCCCAGCACTGGCCAGCCGGCGGTCAAGCCCAACACCGCCCCGGCCGGGACCGCGACCAGCACCCAGGGCACCGTCGCGGTCACCATGACCACCAGCGCGGGGGCAGTACCGTTGACGTTGGACCGCACGCTCGCACCGTGCACCGTGGCGAGTTTCCTGAGTTTGACCACCCAGAAGTACTTCGACGGCACTCCGTGTCACCGCCTAACCACCCAGGGCATCAAGGTGCTGCAGTGCGGCGACCCCGCCGGCACCGGGAAGGGCGGGCCGGGGTACACCTTCGCCAACGAGTTCCCCACCGACCAGTTCCCCACCGGGGACCCCGCCGCGCAGAACCCGGCCACCTATCCGCGGGGGACTCTGGCGATGGCCAATGCCGGTCCCGGTACCAACGGCAGCCAGTTCTTTCTGGTGTATGGCGACTCCCCGCTGCCGCCGCAGTACACCGTCTTCGGCTCGATCGGTGCTGCCGGGCTGAGCGTGCTGGACGCGGTAGCCGCGGCTGGCACCTCGACCGGCTCCGGCGACGGGGCACCGAAGACCCCGGTGACGATCACCACTATGACCGCCGCCGCCTGAGCTCGACCTCAGGCACCGTCAGGAGCGAGCAGTGCTGAACCCACCCCGCAGCGATGATCCGGGCGCGCAGAGCCCGGGTCACGCCCTCGGTGTGGCCGCGTTGGGTGTCGCGGTGCTCGCCGTGGTGACCGCGGTAGCCATGCTGGTGACCCGCACTGACGTGACCTCGGCCGCCTCAGCCACGATGAGTGCCCCCACACCGGCGGGCGCCTCGCCGGCGTGCAGCTACATCCCCGACGGGACCCCCGCCGTGCCGGTGCGCCCTCCAGCGCAGTTGCGTCCACCCCACAACGGCACCCTGCAGGTTGAGCTGACTACCTCCGCCGATCCCATCCCGCTCACCCTGGATCGCTCGCTGGCGCCGTGCTCCGTGGCGAGCATGCTGTCCCTGGCCACGCAGGGCTACTTCAGTAATACGCTCTGTCATCGGCTCACCACCAGCGTCATCTTCGTTCTGCAGTGCGGCGATCCCACCGGCAACGGAACCGGCGGGCCGGGCTACACCGTGCCCGACGAACCGCCCGCTGCTGGGAGTGCCGACTACCCGCGTGGCACGGTCGCCATGTCCAACGCCGGGCAGCCGCATACCGGCGGCAGCCAGTTCTTCCTGGTCTACCGCGACTCGCCGCTACCCCCGGCGTACACCGTGCTCGGGACCGTGGGCGAGGCCGGACTGTTGACCGTCGACCGGGTCGCCGCGGCGGGCACCGTCAGTGGGTCCGGCGACGGTTCCCCGGCCCGGCCGGTCACCATCCGTACGGTCAGCGCCGCCGGCTGAGCAAGCCCGACCGGCTGAGCAAGCCCGACCGGCGGCGCAGGTCACCCGGCGGAGGTCATCCGGTACACGTCGTAGACCCCTTCGACGTTACGCACCACGTTGAGTACGTGACCCAGGTGCTTCGGGTCACCCATCTCGAAGGTGAACTTGCTGATGGCGACCCGGTCGTGCGAGGTGGCCACCGACGCCGACAGGATGTTCACCCGCTCGTCGGCGAGCACCTTCGTCACGTCCGACAGCAGCCGGTGGCGGTCCAGCGCCTCGACCTGGATGGCCACCAGGAACACTGACGACGCCGACGGTGCCCACTGCACCGGCACCAAACGCTCGGACTGCTCGTTCAATGAGGTCGCGTTGGTGCAGTCGGTGCGGTGCACGCTCACCCCACCGCCGCGGGTGACGAACCCGAGGATCTCATCGCCCGGCACGGGCGTGCAGCACTTGGCCAGCTTGGTCAGCACCCCGCTTGCGCCGGAGACCACCACGCCGACGTCACCGGAGGTCCGTGGCCGGCCGGTGGAGGACGGTGTGGCGCGTTCGGCCAGCTCCTCCTCGGCGTCCTCCACCCCGCCGATCTGGGCAACGAGCCGGGCCACCACGTGCTGAGCGGAGACGTGACTTTCCCCAACGGCGGTGTACAGCGCGGAGACGTCCACGTAGTGCAGTTCGCGGGCGATCGCGCCCATCGCTTCGGCGGTCACCAGCCGCTGCAGCGGCAGGCCGCCGCGGCGCACCTCCTTGGTGATGGCCTCCTTGCCGGCTTCCAGCGCCCCCTCCCGGCGTTCCTTGGCGAACCACTGCCGGATCTTGGACTTGGCCCGTGGGGACACCACGAAGCTCTGCCAGTCCATGGTGGGCCCGGCGTGGACGGCCTTAGAGGTGAAGACCTCGACCACCTCACCGTTGTCCAGCGGGCGCTCCAGGGCCACCAGCCGGCCGTTGACCCGGGCACCGATGCACCGGTGACCGACCTCGGTGTGCACCGCGTACGCGAAGTCGACCGGGGTGGAGCCGGCTGGCAGCGTGATGACGTCACCCTTGGGGGTGAAGACGAAAATTTCCTTGACGGCCAAGTCGTAGCGCAGCGACTCCAGGAACTCCCCGGGGTCGGCGGCCTCGCGTTGCCAGTCCAGCAGCTGACGCATCCAGGCCATTTCGTCGACCTCGGTGGCCTGCGGGTCGTTGCCCGAACGCCCGCGTGACTCCTTGTACCGCCAGTGCGCGGCGATCCCGAACTCCGCGGTGCGGTGCATCTGCATGGTGCGGATCTGCACCTCCAGCGGCTTGCCCTCCGGCCCGACGACGGTGGTGTGCAGGGACTGGTACACCCCGTAGCGCGGCTGCGCGATGTAGTCCTTGAACCGCCCGGCCATCGGCTGCCACATGGAGTGCACCACCCCCACCGCGGCGTAGCAGTCCCTGGTCTCCTCGCACAGCACCCGGACGCCGACCAGGTCGTGGATGTCGTCGAAGTCGCGGCCCTTGACGATCATCTTCTGGTAGATCGACCAGTAGTGCTTGGGCCGGCCCTCCACCACCGCCTCGATGCGCGCCGCGGCCAGCGCAGCGCCGATCTCGGAACGCACTGTGGCCAGGTAGGTGTCCCGCGACGGGGTGCGGTCGGCCACCAAGCGGACGATCTCGTCGTAACGCTTGGGGTGCAGGATCGCGAAGGCCAGATCCTCCAACTCCCACTTCACCGTCGCCATCCCGAGGCGGTGCGCCAGCGGAGCGATCACCTCCAGCGTCTCGCGTGCCTTGCGCGCCTGCTTCTCCGGTGGCAGGAAGCGCATGGTGCGCATGTTGTGCAGCCGGTCGGCAACCTTGATCACCAGGACGCGGGGGTCTCGGGCCATCGCGATGATCATCTTGCGGATGGTCTCTGCCTCGGCGGCGGTGCCGAGCGCGACCCGGTCCAGCTTGGTCACCCCGTCCACCAAGTGCGCGACTTCATCGCCGAAGTCGGCCCGCACGGCCTCCAGGGTGTAGCCGGTGTCCTCCACGGTGTCGTGCAGCAGGGCGGCGACCAGCGTGGTGGTGTCCATCCCCAGCTCGGCGAGGATCGTCGCGACGGCCAGCGGATGGGTGATGTAGGGGTCGCCGGACTTGCGCAGCTGACCCTCGTGGTGGCGCTCGGCGGCGTCATAGGCCCGCTGCAGCTCGGCCAGGTCGGCCTTGGGGTGCAGCGCCCGGTGCACCCCGGACAACGGTTCCAGCACCGGCCTGGTCGCCCCGGCGCGCTGCGCGGTGATCCGCCGGGCCAGCCGTGCCCGGACCCGTCGCGACGCCGACGTCGTCGCCGACGGTGGCGCGGCGGCAGGCTGCACCGGCGGCGCGCTGGGCTGCACGTCCTGGGTCATCTGCTCACCCCTCCCGGTCGCGTTGCCGCCAGCGCGTCGGCGAGGCGCCGAGCATAGTCCCCGCTCGGCGCGTGCTCAGGCGGGGACCAGGCAGGTCAGCGCGTCAGGGGTCAGCATCCCCGCCTGGCCCAGCACGGCGCGACCGCTCAGCCCGGCAATCTCCAGCACCACGGCAGCACCGACCACGTCGGCCCCGCAGCGGCGCAGCAGGGTGACCGCAGCCGCTACCGTGCCCCCGGTCGCTAACACGTCGTCGACCACCAGCACCCGGCGACCCGCCAGCTCAATCCCCGCCGCCGGCACCTGCAGGGTGGCGACGGCATACTCCAGCGCGTACTCCACGGAGTGCACCGGCGGCGGCAGTTTGCCCGCCTTGCGTACCGGTAGCACGCCCACCCCCAACGCCAGCGCCACCCCGGAGCCCAGCAGGAACCCGCGGGCGTCGATGCCGGCCACCAGGTCGCACCCGTGCCCGGCATCGGCCAATGCCGTCACGACGGCGGCCAGTGCGGGGCCGTCGGCGAACACCGGGCTGAGGTCGGCGAACTGCACCCCCGCCACCGGGAAGTTGGGCACCGTCCTGGTCAGCCGACGAACGTGCGCGGCGGCGCACTGGGCGCGCTCGGTCACTGCTGGGGTAGTCGCCGCGCTCACCGGCGCCCTCAGCGCTTGCGTTTGCCGGCCGGGCGCGCCCCGGACCGGGCGGGCGTCGACCCGCGCCGCGCCGGGGTGCGTGCCCTGCTCGGCTGCATCGTGGTGGGCGCCGCGGTCGGCTCAGCTGGGGCAGCGGCCGGATTCGCTGCTGGTGTCTGCGCGGTGGCCCCCGCCATGACCGGGACCCGGGCCGCCACCGAGGAGCGGCGGGCCAACACCTTGCGGGTGTGCACCGCCACCTCACCGCCGCGTTCCTTCAGCGCCACCAGCACCGGCGCGGCCAGGAAGATGGAGGAGAAGGTGCCCGCCAGGATCCCGGTGAGCTGCACCAGCGCCAGGTCCTTCAGCGTGCCGACCCCGAGCAGACCCACGCCGATGACGAGCAGCCCCAGGACCGGCAACGCGGCGATCACCGTGGTGTTGATGGACCGCATGAACGTCTGGTTCACGGCCAGGTTGGTCTGCTCGGCGTAGGTGCGCCGGGTCAGGCTCAGCACCCCCCGGGTGTTCTCCTGCACCTTGTCGAACACCACCACCGTGTCGTACAGCGAGAAGCCCAGGATGGTGAGAAGCCCGATCACCGTAGCCGGGGTGACCTCGAAGCCCACCAGGGAATACACCCCCGCCGTCACGATGATGTCGTGGAACAGCGCGACGAGCGCCGCGGTTGCCATGTCCCGTTCGAACCGGACCGCGATGAACACCGACACCAGGATCAGGAACACCACCAGGGCAATGATCGCCTTCTGGGTGATCTCCCCACCCCAGGTGGAGCTGACCGCGGAGTCGCTGATGGCGTTCAGGCTGGGGCTGCCGGTGGCATCGCGTGGCTGGAAATCCTGCAGCAGCTTCTGCTTGAGGGTGTCCACCTGCGCCTGGTCGAGGCTCACCGACCGGATCTGCACCGTCGAGGAGGCGCCAGCGCCGACTGTCTGCACCGAGACCGGGGCCATGCCCAGCGCGTCGGTATAGGACGTTTGCACCGCTGGCACACTCGCCGAGCCGGTCGGGAACTGCACCTGGGTGCCACCTTGGAAGTCGATGCCCAGGTTGAAGCCCCGGAACACCAGCGACAGCACGGACACCAACACCAGCAGGGCGGTGAAGACGAAGAACCGGGTGCGATGGCCGATGACGTCGAACGCGCCGGTACCGGTGTAGAGGCGGCTGAAGACGCTGCCTCGGGTGCGCTCGTCGGCCACCGGTGGCGGGCCCGGCTTCTGCGGCGCGCTGGTCGTGGTCATGCTCACGCCTCCTTGGGTTGGGCGGGCAAGGCCTGGGACGGGACGGCCCTGCGGCGGTCGGCGGCGACGCGCTGCACGGCGCCGAGCCCGGTGAGGCCGGGTCGGGACAGCAACGGTGAGCGCGCGGCCAGGGCGACCAGCGGGTGGGTGACCAGGAACACCACGATGAGGTCCAGGATGGTGGACACGCCGAGGGTGAACGCGAACCCCTGCACCTGGCCGACGGCCAGCAAGTACAGCACCGCCGCCGCCAGGAAGCTCACCGCATCCGCGGACAAGATGGTGCGCCGGGCGCGGATCCACCCCCGGGGCACCGCCGACCGGAACGTCCGGCCCTCACGAACCTCGTCCTTGAGTCGCTCGAAATACACCACGAAGGAATCGGCGGTGATCCCGATCGCCACGATCAGCCCAGCAATGCCTGACAGGTCCAAAGTGAAACTGATGTAGCGGCCAAGCAGCACGATCACCGCGTAGACGATGGAAAAGGACAGCAGCAGCGACAACGCGGTGAGCAGACCCAGCAACCGGTAGTAGGCCAGGCAGTAGACGAGCACCAGGATCAACCCGATACCACCGGCCAACAACCCGGCTTGCAGCGACGCCAGGCCCAGGCTGGCCGAGACGGTCTGCGCCTCGGACTGGGTAAACGACAACGGCAGCGACCCGTACTTCAACGCCTCGGCCAGTTGGCGGGCCTCGGCCTGGGAGAACTTGCCGGTGATCAACGTCGGGTTGGTGGTGATGGCACCGTTGATGGTGGGCGCGCTCACCACCTTGGCGTCCAGCACGAACGCGGACTGCTTACCCACGTTGGCCGCCGTGTAGGCCCCCCAGGTGTTGAGCCCGTTGTTGTTCAGCGTCAGCAGCACGTCGAAGCCGATGCCGCCCTGACCGACCCCGGATGTGGCGTCGCTGATCGCCGTGCCATCCAGGAAGCTCGGGCTCAGGACGTACTTGGCCGTGCCCAGCTGATCGCAGGTCACCAGGGGCAGCGCTGGGTCGTCGTTACCCAACAACGGGTCCGTCGCGGCGCAGTCCAGCGCGGCCAGCGCCTGTTGCTGGACGGCGGGATCCGTACTCTGCCGACTCGCCTTGGCCGCCTGGATAGCCGCGGCCGTCTGCTCGGCCGGAGTCAGCGATCCATTGGCCGGGGTGGTGGGGGTCGGGGTGGGCACCGCGGTAGTCGGTGCGGGTGACGGGGCGGGGGTGGGTGTCGGAACTGCCTGGCCTGGCAGCACCCGACCCTGGGGCGCCGGGGCCGACGTGGGCGCCGGAGCGGGAGCGGGCGCGGGGGCGGAGGTAGGCGCGGGGGCCGGCGGGGCCGTCGGGGCCGGGGCCGCCGCCACGGCCCGCACGACGCCGCGGAAGTTCAGCTTCGCGGTCTGGCCCAGCGTGCGGGCCTGCGAGCTATTGTCACCGGGCACCGTGATGATCAGGTTGCTGCCGTCGATCAGCACCTCCGAGCCTGACACCCCGATGCCATTGACCCGGGTCTCGATGATCGTTCGCGCCAGCTGCAGGTTCTGTTGGCTGGGTGCCTGCCCGTCCGGGGTGGCCGCAGTGAGGGTCACGCGGGTGCCACCCTGCAGGTCGATACCCAGCTTGGGCTTCGGCGAGCCGCCCCCGGTCAGGAACACCAAGGCGTACAACCCGGCGAGGATGAGCACGAAGAGGGACAAGTAGCGAGCGGGTCGGACCTGCCCTGCCTGCGGTGCCACGATCCGTCGTTCTCCTCGCCAGTGTCATCGCCGGGTCATTGCCGGGTAATTGCCGGGTGTGCTGGTGGTTCGCCTTGGCCGAGCACGCCCCCGGCGGGCGGCTCACCCGGTGCGCGACCGTACCGGCATCGCCAGCCGGGTCAGTCCTTGCTCAACCGTGGCGCGGCGGACTCGCGCTCGATCTCCGCTGCGCGGTCAGGCGTCGCGGTGTCCCCTGCTGCGGTGTCCCCTGCTGCGGTGTCCTCGGTGACCAACTGCCGGATGGCCAGACGGTTCCAGGTCGTGACGACACCCGGTGCGATCTCCAAATCCACGGTCTCGTCGTCCAGGTCGGTGATGGTGCCGTGCAGCCCAGAGGTGGTCATCACGAGGTCGCCGAGGGCCAACCCAGCCTGCATGTCCTGCACGGCCTTCGCTTCCCGCTTCTGACGCCGGGTAGCCAGGAACATCAGCCCGGCCAGGACCACCAGCAGGGGCAGGATCAGTTCCATCAGGCGCTCAGTCCTCCGGTCGGTGGTCACGGGCCAGCGCACGACGCCCCGGCACAGAGCACCAGTGTGCCACCTGAACCGGACAGCTTCACTCGAACAGCGGATCCATCGCCGCGCCGGCGCCGCTGACCGCCTCCGGGGGCGCCACCAACCCGAGGTGGGCCCAGGCGGCGGCGGTGGCCACCCGGCCGCGCGGCGTCCTGGCGATCATGCCGGCACGCACCAGGAACGGCTCGCACACCTCCTCCACGGTGGCGGCCTCCTCCCCCACTGCCACCGCCAGGGTCGCTACCCCCACGGGTCCGCCGCCGAAACTGCGCACCAAGGCACCGAGTACCGCCTTGTCCAGGCGATCTAGGCCGAGTTCGTCCACGTCGTAGACCGCCAGCGCAGCTCGCGCGGTGGCCCGGTCCACCGTCCCGTCACCGCGCACCTCGGCGTAGTCGCGCACCCTGCGCAGCAACCGGTTCGCGATCCGGGGCGTCCCCCGGGAACGCCCAGCGATCTCCGCGGCACCCTCCGGGCGCACCTGCACTCCCAGGATCCCCGCCGAACGGCGCAGCACCTGTTCCAGCTCGGCCGGTGAGTAGAACTCCATGTGCGCGGTGAAACCGAACCGGTCGCGCAGCGGGCCGGTCAACGCCCCGGAACGTGTGGTGGCTCCGACCAGGGTGAACGGCGCCACCTCCAGCGGGATGGAGGTGGCGCCGGGGCCCTTACCGACGATGACGTCCACGCGGAAGTCCTCCATGGCCAGATACAGCATCTCCTCCGCAGGCCGGGCGATGCGGTGGATCTCGTCGATGAACAGCACATCCCCCTCGACCAGGTTGCTCAGCATGGCGGCGAGGTCACCGGCTCGCTCCAGTGCCGGGCCCGATGTCAGGCGGAGCGCTGCACCCAGTTCGGCGGCGATGATCATGGCGAGGCTGGTCTTGCCCAGACCCGGCGGGCCGGAGAGCAGGACGTGGTCGGGGGGGTGCCCGCGGCGTTGCGCGCCGGTCAACACCAGTTGCAGCTGCTCGCGCACCCGGGCCTGGCCGATGAACTCGGAGAGGTCCTTGGGCCGCAGGCTCGACTCGACGTCGCGGTCCTCGGCGACCATGGCCGCGGTGAGCGCGGACACCTCCTCGGCGGGCTCGCTCATCGGCGACCCAGGGTGCCCAACGCGGCACGTAGCGCCGCGGTCGTATTGGCCTGCGGATCCGCGGCGAGTGCTACGTCGGTGGCCTGCTCGGCCTGCTTGGCGGCGAAGCCGAGTCCGATCAACGCCTCCACGACCTGGATCCGCGACCGGCTACCCGCCGCCACCACGATGTCGCTCGGCGCGCCGACTTTGTCGCGCAGCTCCACGACCAGCCGTTCCGCACCGCGCTTGCCGATCCCCGGCACCCGCATCAGAGTGGTCAGGTCGCCGTCGGCCAATGCACTGCGCAGCGCGTCGGGCTCCAACACCGCCAGCACCGCCAACGCCAACCGGGGACCCACCCCGGACACCGTCTGCAGCAGGACGAACAGCCCCCGTTGCTCGTCATCGACGAAGCCGTACAGCGTGAGCGAGTCCTCTCGGACCACCAGTGTCGTGCTCAGCGAAGCCTGCCCACCGCGGCGCAGGGTGCTCAACGTGGCCGGGGTGGCCTGCACCGCCAACCCCACCCCACCCACCTCCACCACCGCATGGTCGAGCGCGATCTGCAGCACCGCGCCGCGCACCGACGCGATCACCGCACACCCTTGGCCGCCGAAGCCAACCGGACTGCGTACCGCCGCTGCTGCTGCGCCGATGCCAGCTCGGCTGCTGCCATCCTGGCGAGCATGGGAGCGCGCCAGCAGTGGCAGACCGCCAGTGCCAGCGCGTCGGCCGCGTCGGCCGGTTGCGGCGCCGCCGCCAGCCCCAGCAGTCGGGTGATCATGGCGGTGACCTGCGCCTTGTCTGCGCGGCCGTTGCCGGTGACGGCCGCCTTGACCTCGCTGGGGGTGTGAAAGCTGACCGGGATGCCACGGCGGGCCGCCGCCAAAGCCACCACGCCACCGGCCTGCGCGGTTCCCATGGCGGTGCGCACGTTGTGCTGGCTGAACACCCGCTCCACCGCCACCACGTCGGGACGGTGCACGTCGAGCCACTCCTCTGCGGAGTTGGCGATGCGCAGCAGCCGGGCGGCCAGCTCGAGACCGGGTGGGGTGCGCACCACAGCGACCGCCACCGGTGACACGTCCCGGCCGCGGCCGCCCTGCACCACGCCGAAGCCACACCGGGTCAGGCCGGGGTCCACACCGAGCACCCGCACCATCGCCACCTCTCCGCAACCAGCCGAACATTCGTTCGAACCTTAGCGGCGCGGTGGGGTGCGGGCGGGCAACGACACGCTCAGTCCTGCTCCAACGCGGCCAGCACCTCGTCGGTCAGGTCCACGTTGGAGTAGACGTTCTGCACGTCGTCGGAGTCCTCCAGCGCGTCGACGAGCTTGAACACCTTGCGCGCGCCCTCGACGTCGACGGCCACGCTCACGGAGGGCTGGAAGCTGGACTCCGCCGAGTCGTAGTCGATGCCCGCCTCCTGCAGGGCGGTCCGCACCGCGACCAGGTCGGTGGGCTCGCTGATGACCTCAAAGGTGTCGCCGTTGTCGTTGACCTCCTCCGCGCCGGCGTCGAGCACCGCGAGCAGCACGTCGTCCTCGCCGAGCCCGCCCTTGTCCAGGGTGACGACGCCCTTGCGGGAGAAGAGGTAGGCCACCGAACCGGGATCGGCGAGGTTGCCACCGTTGCGGTTCATCGCGGTGCGCACCTCACCCGCTGCGCGGTTGCGGTTGTCGGTCAGGCACTCCACCAGCAACGCGACCCCGTTGGGTCCGTAACCCTCGTACATGATCGTCTCGTAGTCCGCGCCGCCGGCTTCCTCGCCAGCGCCGCGCTTGCGGGCGCGTTCGATGTTGTCGTTGGGCACCGAGGTCTTCTTCGCCTTCTGGATGGCGTCGAACAGCGTCGGGTTGCCCACCGGGTCACCTCCCCCGGTGCGGGCCGCCACCTCGATGTTCTTGACCAGCTTGGCGAACGACTTACCGCGCCGGGCGTCGATCACCGCCTTCTTGTGTTTGGTGGTGGCCCACTTGGAGTGGCCGCTCATCAGCGCGCGCTCCTTCCGGCTGTGCGATCGACGATCCGCTGCTCAGACATCCTCGCGATCCTAACGGGCTGGGCCGACTCAGCCGTGCTCGCGCACTACTTGCAGGAATAGCGCGTGCACCCGACCGTCGCCGGTCACCTCGGGGTGAAACGCTGTGGCCAGCACCGGACCCTGCCGCACCGCCACCACCCGACCCGCCGCCGGACCAGCTTCGTCCGACACCCGCGCGAGGATCTGCACCCCGTCGCCGGTTCGCTCCACCCAGGGTGCTCGGATGAACACCGCCCGGACCGGGGGGCCGGGGACGGCGGGCATGTCCAGGTCGGTCTCGAAGGAGTCCACCTGGCGGCCGAAGGCGTTGCGCCGCACGGTGACGTCCAGGCCGCCCAGCTGCTGAGCATCGGGGCGGGTGTCGAGTACCTCCCTGGCGAGCAGGATCATGCCTGCGCACGAGCCATACACCGGTAGCCCACTCGCGATCCGCTCACGCAACGGCTCCAGCAGCCCGAACGCCATCAGCAGCCGACTCATCGTGGTGGACTCCCCGCCAGGCAGTACCAACCCGTGCAGCGCGTCGAGTTCGCGTTCCCGCCGCACCCCGACGGCCGTGGCCCCGGCCGCGGTCAGGGCCATGAGGTGCTCGCGTACGTCGCCTTGCAGCGCCAGCACACCCACTACCGGTCGCCCGCTCACGACGGGTCAGCCTACTGGGGTTGATCGGCGCCGCTGGTTGGCTGCACCAGGATGGCCCGGTGAGCGACCCGGCATATCAGTCCCTGAGCCCGGCAGCACTGGCCGCCATGCTGGCACGGCGGTGCCTGAGCGAGGCAACCCAGCCGCACCTTCGGGTGGCGGTGGACGGCGCCGACGCGGCACGCCCCGGCGTCCTGGCCGACGCGGTCGCCGACATCGTCCGCGCCGGGGGACGCCCATGTGCACGGGTGTCGCTGGCGGACTGGCTCCGGCCCGCCTCGCTGCGCCTGGAGCACGGCCGGGCGGACCCGGACAGCTACCGGTACGGCTGGTTCGACCTGGACGCACTGCAGCGGGAGGTGCTGCGCCCGCTGGGACCGGGTGGTAGCGGGTCGTGGTTGCCGACCCGCTGGGATCCGGTCACCGACCGGGCCACCCGCCAGCGCAGGCAGCCCGCCGCGCCAGGGACCGTCCTGCTGGTCAGCGGGCCCATGCTGCTCGGCGCAGGTTTGGACTTCGAATTGACCGCGCACCTGCACCTCAGTGAGGCAGCGCTACACCGTCGGACCCCGGATGATCTCCAGTGGTCGGTGTCTGCGCTGGTCGCGCATGAGCGGGACACCGCCGCAACCCCCGACTGGTTCGTTCGTGCCGACCACGCCGAGCGGCTGGCGCTGCGCCTGGAGTGACCCGGGGTTGACCGGCCAGCAACTTGTTAGCGCGCACTGGGCCCGCGAGGGCTTGGACGTGGCTGGATGTAGCGGCCACACTAGCGGCCATGAGCGATCAAGCGGCCGAAGTCTCTGCCGACGAACTGCACGCTGCCAGCAAGCAGACCGCGTCGTGGATGATGCGATTGCCAGGGCTGCCCGGGGCGAGACGGTTGCTGTGATCGCCGGTGGCAAGCACGTGGCCGATCTCGTGTCCTCGGCGGAGCTCAGGCGTCTTCGCGAGACGATTGAGGTCCTCTCGGACAGCGATGCAGTGCGGGCGCTGGCGGACATCGAGGAGGTCCTGGTAGGCCGGGAGGCGATCCGGTCGTTGGTCGCTGAGCGCGGCGAGTGAGCCCGGAGCCTTACGAGGCTGCGCTGAACCGGTCGGCGCCTGCGTGTGCGTGCGTATGCTTCGCGTATGCAGACAAGTATGCGTGTGACCACCGAGAATAGAGACTCCTTGGCGCGGATCGCAACGACCGAACTCGGCGGCGTGAGCCTGGACGAAGCGTTGCGAGTAGTGCTGTTCGAACATCTATCTCGTGCCGCGCTGGCGCGACTGGCCGCTGATCCAGGCTCGGCTGGTTCTTACCTGGCCGAGGCCGAGCAGCTCGCCGAGGTCGACACCGCGGTGCAGGAGTGACTGCGGAGATCGCCTCGTGGGAACTGTGGTGGACGAATTTCGATCCCCAGGTCGGTCGCGAGCAAACCGGCCTGCGCCCAGCCATCGTCGTCGGCACCGCCTTCGCTTGCCAGCTCCCCAACCAACTGGCATTCGTAGTGCCCTGCACCACCACCGACCGAGGCCTTCCGATTCATCCGCCAGTCACGTCCCTGGGTCGGCCGACGTACGCCATGTGCGATCAGCTCAAGTCGGTCAGTCGCAAGCGCTTGGTGCGACGTCATCCCGCCGCACTCCAGCCGAAGGAAATCGACACCATCAAGTTCGTGCTGCGCCAGATGATCGACACTCGCTGACAGGGCTTCACGCAGCAGCTGACCCGCTGAGCGTCGAGTGGGACGGGTGGTGATGCGCCCTGCATCGTTTCGCATCAGAACGACTAGAATGGACGGATGACGAAGGCCATCACAGTGCGCCTCGACGAGGCCGATCACGCCGCCTTGGCTCGGCAGGCCGACCATCTACGGGTCTCCCCAGGGACGCTGGCGCGCATGCTTGTCCACGCCGGCCTGGGCGAGGACGTACCCCCGCAACCGGGCGCCCGGGCGGCCATTGCCCGACTGGTACGGCGCTCTCAGCAGCGACCGGCGGCCGACGCTGTCACGCTGGTCAACGACGCACGTACCGCTCTGGGCTCACACGAGTGAGTGTCGTTGTCGATGCCAGCCTGATCGTTGCGCTGGTCGTCGCCGACGACCGCCAAGCCGCGGCCCAGGCTCATCTGCAAAGCTGGGTGGAGACTGGCGAGGAGCTGCACGCTCCGGCTGTGCTGCCGTACGAGGTAGCCAACGTTCTCGCACGGCTGGTCTTCGACGGCGACCTCGATGCCGACGGTGTTGCCGACACGTGGTCCGACCTGGCCGCCCTCGACGTCGTGTTCCACCCGTTCGACCTCACCCAGGACGGTTCCGTCGTCGGGGCGATCACCACGCAGCTGCGGCGTCGCCACGCCACCGACTCGACCTACATACGCCTGGCGCAACAGCTCGACACAGCCGTATGGACCCTCGATGTCCCCCTCGCGTGCAACGCGGCCGACGTCGGCCTACCCGTCAAGCTGATCACCTGAGGTTGCACCGCAACAGGTCGAACATGTGGAGTCGCGGACCCGCAGGCCCCAGCCCGTGGACGCCCTGCGCCGTCCCGTTAGCCGTCGGCTCACGGGCCACCCTGACACGTTCGCTCGGAGCCGAGGGGCGGATGTTCGAGCGCTCGCAGCGGGCCATTGTCGGGGCGGCGGCCGACTCGACCACCATCAGGACGCTGCCGACCTGGCAGCCCAGGTGCCGCGGTCTGGGGGCAGAGCTAGACGTAAGGACGTCGAGCGTCCGGGCTGGAGACTGGCGCGGGTCGGTTGTCGAGGCCGCGCCAGGGACCGCCGACTGCAGGGGCAAGTGTGAGGGCTAGCCGATCCACGCCGAAGCCGCCGACGAGCGCACCGAGCGGTACGGCGGCCCAGGCCCCGGCCTGGATGAGGCCGTAGACGCGGGCGCGCAGACCGGCGGGGACGCACTCAAGCTTGACCGCGCCGATCATCGGGTTCACGGCGCCGGCGCAGAACCCTGCGACTGCTATGACCGCGACGAGCGCACCGAGCGGCAGGCCGACCGCCAGCGCCAGCAGCGGTGGCCCGCCCGCCACGGAGAAGGCGATCACGAGGATCGGTCGGCGCGGCAGCCGTGCACCGACAGCGCCGAAGATGAGGTTGCTGTGGCGGCGGTCGTGCTCGGGAGGACCCCCGGACGCGGATAACACCAGTCGTGATGCGGCGCGATCATGGGGTGTTGTCGACGCGGGTGAGCCGGGTGAGGCGGGTCAGGGCGGTGAACCCGTCGGGGGTGCCGGGCCAGTGGGCGCGGACGACCTCGAGGCCGGCACGTCGGACGACTGAACGCAGGACCCAGGTGACAAGGATGGCGTCGTCGGCGTAGCCGATAACGGGTATGACGTCGGGGATGAGGTCCAGGGGTGAAGCCAGGTAGACCAGGAGCAGGCCCAGGCGCACGCGGATCCCGCGGGGCAGGGTGGGGTCGGCGGCGAGGCGGCGCACCAGACGCAACACGTCCGGCAACAGCCGCAGCGACTCGCTGAGCAGTCCGCCCCGAGGGCGGACCACGACAAGCAGGACCACCAGCGTGAGCCACGTCGCGGCCAAGGCGAGGGCCAGGCTGAGGAGCAGGTCCAGCCACCATCGGCCGGTCACGGGCCCTCCACCACCCGCAGCGCCGGTGGTGCAAGAGTGTCCCGGGTTCGCCCCGTGACGGTGTCGCCGATACCGGCGGGGTTCTCCGCGGTGAGTGCGGCCTGTTCGAACATTGCCAGGGCGGTCTCGGCGGCCTGCACCGCTGCCCGGGCGGTCGCAGCAGCGGGTGCGTGGAAGTAGTCGCGGGCGGTGATCTTGCCCAGCCATGCCTGGTAGCGGTGCAGGTCGGCCTCGGACTCCTCCACTTCGGCGTAGGTCGCCCGTCCTCGGGCGGTTTCTTGCTCGAGCTCGGTGTGCAACGCAGGCAGCCGCTCCAGCAGCTCGGTGTACTCGGCGTCGCGGGCGGCGTTGAGCTCGTCGATGAGCGCAGCCTCGGCGACCGGGTCGGTGACCTGCACCGCGACGACCCGGGCGGTGCCACCCTGCTCGGCCACCCGGCTCACCAGCCGGGCGAGGTCGGTCAGGACACGGGGCTGCGCGGGCAACATGCACACCGACTGCTGCAGGTACAGCGCCCCCCACGATCGCAGCCGTCGCCACACCAGCACCCGCAGCGACGCCGGGGCACCAGCGGTGGATACCGACACCACCACCCACCCCACAGCGCCTGACACCGCCACCGATTCACCTGTCACACCTAGATGTTACGTCCGTAACAGGACCGAGGTGCGGGATGGTCCACCACTCCGGGCTTGAGCCTGACGACAGTCGCCCAGAATCTTGCGGGTTCGCCCGTCTTGCCTCAACCCTGCGACTCGTGCGCTTCAGCCCACGCCGACGGCCCGCAAACCAACTGGGCCAGTTGCTCCAGGCGAGGCTCGGCGCACTGCTCGCGAGGCG
>JAABUV010001760.1_pt1 | contig 30799 bp, 43 predicted proteins | sample 5559971 | NCBI WGS metagenome assembly JAABUV01 (sample SAMN10711881, study PRJNA513362) | rock metagenome | isolation source: Antarctica rocks | place: Antarctica: Victoria Land, Knobhead nord | collected 2015-12-19
GGCATGGAGTACGCGCGCATGAACAACGCGGCGCTGGCGGAGCAGCTGCTGGCGGCCGCGCACGCGGCCTGCCCGCGCGACCCGCTGCCCGCGCACGAGCTGGGCTGCCTGGCCTTCCGCGCGCGCGGCCTGCCGGCCGCCGAGCGCTGGCTCAAGCTCGCGCTCAAGCGCATGCCCGGCCGCCTGTCGCCCGGTGCGCGGCGTGGTGCCCCGGCCCCCGCGCCCCGCCCCCCCTGCGCGCCGCGCTGCGCGCCGCGCCCGCCCGAGCGGCGCGCCTCCTGCCCTGCAGCCCTGTGACGGTCGCGCGCGTCTGCGCGCGCGCGCTGCCGGCCGGGAGCCGCGGCCTCAGCCGTTGCACCGGCCTCAGGGGTAGGGTATGGCCAGGTATCCGTCCCTAACCCTAACCCCAGCGGCGCGGCGCGCGCGCGCAGCGTGGGAGCCGACGCTGGTCTGCCTGGGCCACGTGTTCCGCAAGCAGCGGCGCTGGGGCGAGGCGGTCGCCGCGTTCGAGAAGGCGCTCGGCCTCTGCCCCGGCCAGCCCGGCACGCACGCCGCGCTGGGCTACACGCACCACCTGCAGGCGCGCCCCGGCGCGGCGCCCGCTCCCACAGCCCGCAGCCCGAGCACGCAGGCCCGTCCCCGATGCAGGCAGGGCGCCCGCCCGGGGCCCGCGCGCCGCTGGCATCACGGCAGGCGGGCCCCACCCCAGGTGGCACGCACCAGGGCCGTGCTCGAGAGCTGAGAAGGTCGCTGGGTCCTGCGTGCTGGGCCGCCCTCAGCACTGCGCGGCGCGGGGCAGCACCACGCAGGGCGGCCAGGATGCAGCAAAGGCAGCGCGGACATGCGGGCCGCACGCCAAGCCCGCGTGGCTGGGCCTGGTGGCGGGGCGCAGCGCGGCCGGGGAAGCTGCGCCTGGGTAGCGACGCATCGCGCGGAGTCCGCAGGGGCCCTGAGGGAAGCCGCGCCCGGAGGCTCGTCGGGGCGCGCGCAGGGCCCCGAGGCGGCGGCGCGGCCGAGCGCTGCCTGCCAACGCCTGCGCAGGCTGAGGAGGCAAGGGTGCTGCGCGCAGGCGCTGGGCGGCGCCGAGCGGGGCGGCCTGGAGGCAGCGATCGAGCACTACCACAAGGCGCTCGGTCTGCGGCCGGAGGACACGTTCACGGCAGAGATGCTAACCGCCGCGCTCCGTGCGGCTGCCGAGATGGAGGACCCCGCTGCGTTGTAGGGCTCATGCAGTCCAGCAACGCTGTCGCATGCGTCAGCTGACAAGCCTCGGCGCGCGCATGTCACCAGGCAGCGCGCACCAGAAGTTATACATGGCATGACCTGCAATGTGCATGCCATGCAGAAGGCCTTCCCGGCGATGCCGCACATATGCCTCTGCAAAGCGCCAGGCGCTCGGGATGTGCAAGTGCTTTCCCGCACGGCCAGCGCCTGCACACGCATGCACGTGCAGATCTAGTTGTGTTACATGTCACGCACTCCCCGTCACACACGATGCCGCCGACCGATGCGCCCTATAGCAAAGAAGCACCACAGGCTTTCCTCATGTCGACAGGGCCGGGCCACCGCGGATACCCTGTCCGGCAAACCCCGGCTACGGCCCGCCGGCGCGCTGCAGGCCCAGCAGCAGGTCCCACGCGGCCATCTTGCGCTGCGCGCGCAGGCGCACCGCGGCCAGCGCGGCCGGCGGCGGCGGCGCGGCCGCGCCGCCTGCGGCCTCCCGCAGCAGCACGCCTGCATGCGCCAGCGCGAAGGCCGGCCGCGCGCGCAGCTCCACGCGCCCCTGCAGGCCCAGGCCCGACTCCGTCAGCGCGTGCGCGCCGCCCGCGCGCCGCATGAGGCATGTCGTTGAATGCAAGGTGCTCCTGAGTGCGGCGCAGCCGATGGAGCGGGCGGGCCCGGCCATGAACATGCCGGTGCCCCAGAGCGACAGAGACCCAGGCACAGCTGTGCGGACAGCAGCCAGCCCGCCGAGTGCGGCATGCATGCGTACATCGTGCGGCGGGCGGCCTCGGACGAGTTCAGGGCATGGAGCCACGCTGAAGCTTCCAGCCTCAATGCTAGCTTGACACCTGCACCGCAACGGCAGAGGCAGCACCTCCGCGTAATGGGCAGCCAGAGCGGCGTAGATGCTGCCATCCGCAGCGCCGGCGCCGCCTGCGCCCTCACGGTTCAGGGCCTCGGAGGCCGCATCCTCGGCGAGCCCCGCGGCCTCTGCGGCGGCCAGCGCGGCAAGGTCGGCCGCCAGCGGCGCCGCGCCGGGCGCCGCCAGCAGCTCCGCGCAGCGCGCCGCGATCGCCGCGCGCGCATACGCCATGCCCGCGTCGCCGTCGGGCGCCGGCGCCCGAGCACTTTCCCCTGGCTCACCAGCGCTGGGCCCTGTCGCGCCAGCGTCGCCGCCGCGGGCGGGCGCGCCAGCGGGGATGCGCACACCGCCCACGGCAGCGAAGCCCTGCCCCGCCTCCGCGCCGGCGCTGTCGTGCTCGCGGCCGCGCGCTGCGCTGCCCTCCGCGGCGCCCCCTGCACCATCGCTGCCTGCCCCGTCAGAGCTGCCAGCGCTGCGCTCACCCGCATCGGAGCGGCCCAGGTCGCTGCCGGGGCCCCGCGGCGGCTCGTCGCCGTCGGCGCCCGCGGCCAGCGCGCGCAGCAGCGCCACCAGGCGCATGTCGGCCCGCCCGCCCACAGCCACCTGGCGCGTCGCACCCATGGCTCAGCCCTGCTGTGTGGGCCTGCCACAGGGAGGTGCGTCGCAGGCGCCGCAGTCAGCGCATGCTCGAGCGGCCACCTAACACAGCTCCTTCCATGCAGGTTGTCTAATGGGGGGCTATCACTGCCTGTCTAGCAGTTTGTGTCATTAAAGTTACACCTATTGTGAATTGCAACCGCGCATGCTCTCCTTCTGCAGGCAGTGCTGCGCAGAGCCGAGCAACAAGACGTGCAGCAGCGGCGCCACAGGCGCAAGCGGCTGGGCGACGGCTCACGGTGAGCCGCTGACGGTCCGCCGCAGCAAAGGGCTCCTCATCGGGCGCCGGCGCGGGGTCGCTGCTGCCCGCGCCCTGCGCCAGCGCGGCCGCCGCCGCCGCCGCCACGCGCGCGTCGCGCTGCGGCCCAGGCGCCGGCAGGCCCTGCGTCGCTGCCCGGGTCAGCCTCTGCCAGGCGTGCAGGCCCCAAGACAACTGCACCTCCTGCCAGACCATAGGGTTCACACGGTCGGCAGTGCCTGCGAGCGCTGCAGCAGGCGCGGCCGGCCACCTGCTTTGGGGCCGGCATCCTGCTTCCAGACAGCCGGTGTGCAGGTGCTCGGGACCAGACGACACTCGCATGTCGCCAGGTACGAGCACCAGACCAAACGCTCCGCACCCTGCTCCCGCTCGGCACCGCCATTTTGTCAGAGCGCCTGCCGCGAGCGGCCCCCGTCCAGTATTGCGCGCACCGGCGGCGGGCAGGCGGCCACAGCCCACGCGGCCGCCTCGGCCACGCCGCTGAACAGCTCCATGGCAGCCGCGGGGTTGTGCTCGGGCACAAAGCCGTACATGGTCAAGAAGGCCGCATTGCCCTGGCTCGCGTAGGGTATCAGCGCCTCGGAGCCCTCCTCCACCGCACAGGTCGCCGAAAGCACCTGCCGGCGCGCTGGCCGCCCGCGTGCACGCGTGCAGGCCGCTGCCGAGGTCCGGCGCGCATGCACTGTGGGCAGCAGCCTCTCCTACTCACCGCTTGATCACCTATATCCCTGCTGTACCACTCCGGGGTGCCGGGACGCGTCCACAGAAGGGCGCCTGCACGCTCGTGTGAGGGGCCAGCGCACCATCTCCCACTGGCCGCACGCGGCCCGCTCGGGCGGCATGATGTCCCACCTGCGCACGCGCACGCTGTCGGGTGCCGCCCGCGCACCGTATGCGCGCAGGGGCGCAGCCCACGTGAGGGCATGGTCCGCCGCCGTGTTGCCTGAGAGCGCACGCACAGCACGCATGCAGACGCAGGACGCGCGCGCAGTGCGCACTGCGGCGCCCTGCAGCACGCAACACGTGCGTGGCACGACCAGGCCGAGCGGGACATGACTGACGCTGCATGCGCTCCGAGTAGCTCCCTCGGGCGCCACACGTCTTGACATTATCCCCGCGACATATGGAGGGGGAATGGCAGATTGGCCACCCGCGCTCCAGGGCAGCGAGCTCGCGCATAGGCATTACCTGACATTGCTACCGTCGGCGGCGTATTGCAGTGCGGGCGCCGACTCCGGGCCGGCATGATTCAACAAATCGAGCAGCGGAACCAGCATGCGCACGCCGACGCCGCCGCCCGGCGCCGCCGACCCGAACGTGCGCGACACAGCACCACCTGCGCAGGGCCGTGACAAGGTTAGAGTTAGGGGCAGCACCACCTGCGCAGGGCCGTGATTGGCACTGCGAGCGCCGCAGGCAGGCAGGGCTGCCTGCAGCAGGGTAAGCTGCCCGCGGTCGGCAGCGACCCCGCAGCTTGCTGCACGGCAAGGCTGGCGCCCTCAGCACCCAGCCCCATGCTTCCGGCTGCACAGAGGGAGCGGCGGCGCGCACCGAACAGCGGGGCGGGAGGGTGCCCGCGGCTTCCACCCCATGCAGCTGCCAGCAAGGCGCGCTGCAGCCTGCTCAGCACAGGGCCGACCCCGGGGCGCGCGCCATGCAGCTGCTAGTGAGGCATGCTCATGCTGTCCCAGAGCTGCGATGCTGAGCGCACCGAGAGCGCCCACACAAACTGCGCGCTGTCTGCGCCGCCCAGCGCGCGCCCCGGGTCGGCCACGCCGGCGAACTGCTCCGCCGCGTAACGCCGCACGGCCGCGGCGTCGCCGGCCGGCGGCGCGCCCTCCAGCGCTGCCAGCGCCTCGGGCCCCAGCGCGCCGTACACGCTCGGGACAGCCGTTGGCAGGATCTGCGTCATATGGTAGGGTTATGATAGGGTATAATCAGGCGAGCCGCCCTATTGCCGGTTCGGCCGCGCGCACCGCTGCCACGTGGCGCCTGACAGCACTGCGAGAGCTGTGCGGCGGCGCAGAGGTGGGCGGCTCGCCCCCGCACTGGGCGCTCACGGGCGAATCGGCACTCGCGCTTATGACCCAGTCATGCCCTGATCCACACACAATGCGCACACATCAGATTCACTGACCGCGCCCTGACCGCGCCCGGACGAGGTGCAGACACCGCTTGCTTGGGTTGGCATGCATGAGCGCCGCGCGCGCCCGCAGGTAGGCCGCCCAGGGCGAGGCGGCGCCCGCCGCGCGCTGGCGCAGCAGCCGCGCGGCCAGGCGCGTGGCCCAATGGCCGCCGCGGCCCAGCAGCGCGTCGGACTCCTCGTCGTCCGCGTGGTCGGTCAGCGCCAGGCGCAGCGGCACGCGCGCCAGCGCCTCGCCCTCCGCCGCATCCTGCGCGCGTGACGCGACCGGTCCTCGCTTGTGCCCATTGCGTGCATGCAAACTCTGCAAGCCGCCTTAGTCGCTTATAAGTATCAATATATAGTAATATCAACATGGAAAATGCCCGCCAGCAGGGCAGGGCCCATGCATGCAACGAAATTGCGCAAACCACGTGGGGGGGCGCCGTTCTACGCGGCGCCGTGAGCGCAGGGCACGTCCCCATGCAAGGCACCGTCAGGGCTACAAGCTGCTTTGCTATCCGCCCCTGTTGTGGCCGGACACAACTATGTCAGGACAAGCATAGCAGGCCATTCTTGCTAGCAGTTTGCAAGCGGGCTCGGCGCCAGCAGCTGCGCAAGCGCGCCTGCACGAAGAGCAGGCCCCGTTCGCCGCTGTAGCCCTCGTACACGGCGAGCTTGCTGTCGGCAGCGCCCACGCCCATGCCGCCTGCCCCGCACCGAGGCCGCAACACTACTCAGAGGACCCGTGCTGCACTGCAGCACAGTCCCAGACTACACTTCTGCTGGGTGTGCGCCGCGCCAGACCCGCAACATTACTTTGCAATTAGCCTTCGCTTCATCGGCTTCCTGCAGCACGGCCCTGGCTTGCAGTGCTGCTCTATGCCTGGTGATAGGACTGGCGGAGGGAAGGCCCACCGTTGGCAGTGAGCCACACTAGGAAGTCCTGGAGCGGGCTCAAAGCCTGCTCAGAGCGCTCTGCCTGGGCAGCACGCAGCGCCCAGCGCTTGATGGCACGCCCGTGCGCGCGAGCTTGGTGCGTATGTTGACATGCGTGTTTCGGCTGCAACGCATATTGTTTGCATTGGCACTGCAAACACGCTTTCTGCGGTGTGCGGCGCAACTGGTTGCGCACGAGCAGTCCCCGCTGCCCCACGAGGCCAGACATTGTCCAAGGTGCTTTGAGTGCTCCTACCGACAGTCTTTGTTCAATGCATCATTGAAAGCATGTTCATGATGCTCGTCACACCATCCAACTCGACCTGCTCAGGCTTTCTGGCCCCACTCGAGGACTAGGCAACCCACAGGCTTCCCCATGAGCTTCTGTGCACGCCACGAGCATGCGGCTGTGCTCAGCTGCTCCCAGCTGGCCCTATCTGTGAGGGCTTCAGACTGAACAGCCCAGCAGTTGTGGGAAAAGCTTGGCCTGATTGCCGCAGCCACTCCAGAAGGCTCAACGCAAGACCATGCAGGGCGGCGGAGGACGGCGCGCGTTTAGAAAGGTGAGCACGCATCAACATCACGCGCAGTCAGTTGCCTGTTGTTGCACAGCTGTCTTGCTGCGTGTAGCTTCCACGTACAAAACTGCTTGCTGCAGTAGGCTAGTTCCATCATCAAACAGCGTTTGCCAGCGCTCCCTCCCATACTCCGCGGCCGTGAGCGTGCAGGACTACTCGCTGCTGCGAGACGGCACTGCCTCGCGAGACGTCTTCCACGATGTGGAGGGTGGGAAGAAGCGGTCGGCGAGCGCGCTGCGCCTGCTGGGCCTGGCCAAGGCGGAGGCGCTGGTGCGGCCCGCTCGTTGTCCTCTGCGCGGAGCCTCGTGCCGGGCGACCGCCAACACGCTCTGCTGACGCGGGCGCTCTGACTTTGTGCCCTTTGAAGGCGGTCAGAGCCTTCCCGCGCACCGTGCGCTGTTGTAGTGCTGATGCGGCATGCGGCCGTGGTGAGCTGGGTAATAGCGCGGCGTGGACAATCATAATATCACCGGCACGACTCCTGTGCTTTGCATACAACAGGCACGGCGGTGCAAAGCAATCTGGTGTGAGTTGAATGTGCGCATGCTGTTCGTCAGCGGTATGGCTGTTGCGGCGCTGGCATGTATGAGCAAAGTGCTTACATAACGCTGATGTGCCTGAGCGCTGCCTCCATTGTCGTGTTCCGCGCTGGTGGGCGCAACGTGGAGGCTCACAGCAGTGGAATCAAGCATGAGGCCAGCCGCGTCAGGGCAGTGCCTTCATTTGGACATTTGCTAGCCGTCAGACGTTGCTGGGGTGCTATGCCGCGAGGGCGCGCAGAGCCTGACAGTGGTCACTGCTGGCGCTGCTCGTGGCTGGCCTGGCGTTCATGACAGCGCCCAAGCGCACCAGCCTGAGACCCTCCGCACACCCGTGCTAGGGGACGGCCCAGCTCCTGCGCAGCAGGGGCGGCGTTGGGTAGGGTTAGGTGGTACCCTACCATAACCCTGGCACCGCCCGGACAGCCGCGCTGAGCCGCGCCGCGCGCGCGCGCGCAGTGCCTGACGGTGGCCACGCTCGCGCTGCTGGTCAGCAGCCTGGCGACGGTCGCGGTGCCCAAGCTGGCGGGCAGCCTGATCGACGTCTGCATCCAGTTTGGGCAGGAGGGCGGCCGCGCGGCGGCCAAGCGCCACCTGGACACGATGCTGTTCCAGATCCTGGGCATCCTGGCGGTCGGCGGCGTCGCGACCGGCGTGCGCAGCTGGCGCGCGGCCCGCTCGCCCTGCGGCTGTGAGGCGGCGTGCGCGCGCGCGGCGTGCGCGCAGCGCGCGGCGCGCTGCTCACACAGAGAAGAATGTCGTGCAGTGCCGCGTGTGGGGCTGCTGCGGGAATGCCGGGAGCGCGCCGCGTGTCAGTCGCTTCTTCCGCAGCCCGGCTTGCAGCGTCGCCGCGCGCTGCGGAGCGACGTAACGCGGCCAGCAGAGCCGTGACCAGGATGCCTGACCGTGCAGCAACCTGCAGAGTGATGCACAGTCCGTGTGCAAGCTACGCAATGCTCTGGACGCCTGTGAGGGGGAGCAGTGCATGCACAATTCTGCCTGGCATCCTGCCTGCTGCTCGTGTGCCGACGGCTCCGCCGCACGCCGCCATGCGTGTCTATGCAGCGCACGCGTCATATTAGCGCGACTCTCAGTCCTAAGTTTTCATGCTCCTTGTACGTGAAGGTAGGGCCCATGCGCGCGCGCAGTACTGGGAGGACGCGGCGGACGCGCTGCGGGAGGCGTCGGGCACGCTGCTGCCGCTGTGGAAGTTTGCGGACGCGCGCGCGCGCCGGCGCGCGGTCACCGCGCTCGCCTGGTCGCCCAGCCATGCGGACCTGTTCGCCGCGGCCTACGGCAGCTTCGACGCGCAGGCGCAGGTGGGCCCGGGCCCAGGCCGCTGAGTTTGGCGCGCACGAGGCTGGCGCGCGCGGGCCTGATACTGGCGAGCTAAGGACAGGGCTGAGGAGTGGGCAGGTACGGTGAGGGTGCGAGCTGCTTCACATCCTTGGGTGTGATCAGGGGACCGGGCCGTGGGTCTGCGTCAAAACATGCGTGCACATTAAGTGAGACCAGCATGCGAGCACATACACGGTGTGCACAGGGGCCGGGCGCGGTGGCGGTCTTCTCCCTGAAGAACCCCGATCACCCGGAGTACTTCTTCGCGGCGGAGTCGGGTGCGCGCGCTCTTGCATGTGTCTGGGCTTCAGTGCTGCGAGGGCACACAGTGAGCTGTCATGGGTACTGCTCTGCATGGAGCATGCTTGGCCAAGCATCGACTTGGGTCCGCAGTTTCAGGCAAGCCTTGAGGCGCACTTTCACAAGGCGAGCGCCCTCCAGCAAGGCGTCCTGGCCGCGCTGCTCACGTGTGCAACACCCCCCCCTGCGCGTGGACGGCACAGCAGGAAGGAGAGGTCTTGCCACGCTGCCGCGCAGGCGTGATGTGCCTGGACTGGAGCCCCGGGCAGCCGACGCTGCTGGCGATCGGGCTGTACTGCGGCGGCGTCGCGGTGCTGGACGTGCGCGGCGCGCCCGGCGCGCCGCCGCTGTACGAGGCGACCGCCGCGGGCGGCAAGCACTCCGACCCCGTCTGGGCCGTGCGCTGGGCGCCCGCCGCGGGCGGCGCGCCCGCCTTCCACAGGTGCCCCGGCGCGCGCCCCGGCGGGCTTGTGTGGTAGCAGGTAGGGTTTAGGGTTAGGGAGGGATGCAAGCGCTCGCTGGTGAAGCTCGTGCAAGTGCACGGGGTGCATGCTGTGTGCATTGGGCATCATGCTCGCTGCAACTAGCCAATGACAGGAGGCTGCCATGGTACGCCTAACTTTGCAGTCCATGCAAACACGCGCGACGCGGTGCGAGTACTTGGTGCAATGCAGGCGCCTGACTCGTGCTGCTGTGTTGTGGTGCTGCCCCACGCAGTGGTGCTGGCCGAGGCAGCCGTGCTGGCCCAGGCCCTTCCAACAGAACGCTCTCGCGGGCGCGCCCGCGCGCAGCATGGCCGGCGACGGCCGCACGGTGCTGTGGACGCTGGCCAAGGCAGTCATGCTGGCCCAGGCCCTGCCGGCATAAGGCGCTCTCTGGCCCGCGCGCGCAGCATGGCCGGCGACGGCCGCGTGGTGCTCTGGACGCTGGCCAAGGCCGAGCTGCAGCACCAGGAGGTCCTGGAGCTGGCGGAGGGCGGCGGCTGCGACGCGCCCGGCGCCGCCGCCGCCGCCGCGGGAGCGGGGCCCGAGGACGGCGCGGACGACCTGGCGCACCCGCTGCTCGCCGCCGGCACCTGCTTCGACTTCCACCGGGTGCGGGGCCGGGCGCGCGCGCGCGCGCGCGCGCGCCCCCGCCGGCGCGCTGTCCGCATGCGCGCCTCGCGCCCGATGTGTCCTGCCTCGTCATGTGTATCGTGCAGCGCATGCGGTCAGTCCTGGTACCCAGTACTTGCTTCAACCTTGAGATGCACGGCCCCCTCAGCTGCTTTGATTGCTCATGACGCGCCATGCAGACGGGGTCCTGATGTTCTGCCTGCGTGCCATGCACCGGCAACCGCATGGACTTGCGTGGATCAGGACGCTTTCATGCAAGCGTGCGAGGGGTTTCACGAGCGCCGCGTGCGGCTCGCCGAGGCGGCAGCGCGCCCGCGCGCAGGAGCAGGACGACCTCTTCGTCGTGGGCACCGAGGAGGGCTTCCTGCACAAGTGCAGCTCGGCGTTCAACGCGGAGTATGTGGCCAGCTACGCGCGGCACGACGGCGCGGTCTACGCGGTCGCGTGGAACCGGCGCCACGGCCGCGTCTTCCTCTCCGCGTCCGCCGACTGGACCGTCCGGCTCTGGCACGATGCGCGGCCCAAGGCGCGCGCGCCCGCCGCGCGGTCGGTGGCGGGGTCACTCCTGCTGCACCCACGACATTCTGTACAGCAGTCATTGTCCCCGCAGCGTCATCACAAGAGAACACAATCTAGGTCAGTCTAAATGCGGTCTGCTTCCCCTGAAGTGGAGCACGGTCCTTTAATGAGGAGGTCCGCCTGCAGGACATAAATTTGCAGTCAACGCTCTGCAGGCAGGATGCAGACTTGGACCTAATGAGGGGGCAGGCATGCAGGCAAGGACTGCCTCTGACATGCGCTGCCCGCCGTCCGCCCGCAAGGCTCTGGTCAGCTCCCAGCATGCAGCGAGGAGGTGCGATGCTGGGGCGGGCCTAGATGTGCGGGTGTGCGCGCAGGCCGTGATGACCTTCGACCTGGGCTGCCCGGCCGGGGACGCGGCGTGGGCGCCGTACTCTGCGACCGTGTTTGCGGTGGCGGGCGAGGACGGGAAGGTTCGCCCCGCGCTTCCCCCACCCTGTTTAGATCACCTCCACTCTCCTCTCCTCGCATGCCTATCCTGCCGCGCCCTCGCAGAACAGCCATGCATCTGCGGCATGCGCCCGGCGCGCCTGGTGCCTGGCAGCGCAGGAGGCCGCTTGCGCCGGGCGGGACGGCATTGCGCACCACACGCCCCTCCAGGAGTCATCAGAGTACCTGCTCGAGCACTTTGCAGCAAGGTACACTGATGGAAGTGCTTTGGGAGCCGGATGCGATGTGGCGCATCATCCAAGCACTTGAACCTGCCATCCTGCACCGTTCCCCGTGCAGCGCGCCCATTCAGAGTGTCAGGCAGTGGCCACCAACGCCGCCTGCGCCTCCCGGAAGGCGGTGCCCTAGAAACCCTATCCCAGTGGCCGGGGCGGCCTCCGGCAGGTGCGCGTGTGGGACCTGGCGCGTGACGCGCGCGCGCCAATGTGCGAGCAGCGCGTGGCCGCGCATGCGGCGCTCACGCGCCTGGCCTTCAGCCCCACGCGCCCGGTGCTGCTCATCGGCGACGAGGGGTGAGAATACTTGGGTCCTAAACACAGCCCTTTCGCAACACGGCCAGTGGTCGGCTTGGTGGGGGCTGCTGCGGGCGTGCGCACACGCAGCGTATTGCTGGACAGCATGCATGGGGACGGCAGTCGGGGCTGCGCGTCCAGGATGTTCGCCAGCTCGCGCCATCCAGAGTGCACCGTGCTTGCGCAAGTTCGACAGCGCGCCGGGCAGCAGGAGCCACAGCACCTCCTCATCACTGGCGCTCCCTGTTCTGCCACCACGTGCGCGCCGCATCGCGGCGCACGACGTGAAGGGGCGGGCGCGGGCCGCGCGCAGGGGCTGCGTGACCTGCTTCAAGCTGTCGCCCAACCTACGCAAGGCCGCGGCGGCGGCGGGCGAGCCCGGGGCGGGCGCGGCGGACGTCGCGCGGCTGGATGCCGTCATGGAGGTCGCCATAAAGTCTGACGTGGCGCCCGACCTGGCGGCAGAGCCTGCGATGGCTGGGCAGCAGCCGCGAGGCTGCTGATTTTGTTCACGAATTTTTCTTGCGCTCCTTCCTGGTGCCGTGTGAGCTGGTGTGTGGTGTCTGGGACAGAGGAGGCGGGAAGTCAATAGTCCTATGGTCAGTACGTTGCCATGCCAGAGGAGCACGCCTCTGAGGCCCGTGTGGCAGCTACAGAGCATGCTGTGGTGCTGCAGTGGCTTTGGCTGCCATTCCTGCCCTTTGCCACGCGCAGCGAGGATGCTTAGCTGCATTTATTAGCCACGGCAGATGCTATGGTCGGGCATGAGGCCGTGTCAGCCACAGCTGTACATACTTGTAGGGCCCCACCACAGCACCATATAGTCTCTGTGGTGCGGACGGACTGTGTTCTGTGCCTGAAGCTCAAGCTGTGCTGTGTGTCCAGGCATGAGCCTTGATATCATCTCCCTGTGCATGCATGCAGATTCAGAGCATTTACAAGGCCTTCTCTTCCTCGGGATGCCTTAAACTCTCTCACAGTCCGATCCTTTGTTCTTAGTTTTGTTTTAATAGTGAAATTAATCCTGTCTTCCTCTTCCCCTTCCTCTGCAGCTTCCATGTGACCTCCTTGCGCACGTGAGTCTTCAAGCAGAGGATATTTTCAGGCGCAATACGCTGCACTTGCTTTCTCTTGGGCCAATGGCGACCGCTGCTGTCCTGCCTGCCACCAGTGTGGACGACGAGGCCACACGCATGTTCAGGCAGCAGTGGAACACCTACCAAAAGGTACAACAGCACTCTATATATCCGTTGAACATTGGTACTGTGCGCTCCAGCGCACCTGTGCCCTGGCCCACACCTGTGCCCTGTGTATGCTGCTGTGAAACTACGCACTGGAGACACTGGCCACATCCCTTGTCACAGCAAGGCTTGATAGTGAGAAGCTATGCGGTCACTCACTCTACAAGGCTAATACCTGGGTTCCTGAGTGACATGCCTGCCTTCCTATTCTGAACAAGCTGTGTCCTCCTGAGCAGGTGCTCGAGGGGGACCACCTGGAGCACACCTTGCTATACAAGGTAGTGGAGTCCACATTGGAGCAGAAGGCACAGACAGGGCCGCTGGACGCGCTGGTATATGCCCCATCATGTCTCCCATGTATCAGAGGGTTTGAAAACTTGGCTGCATCGTGCCCACTCTTGGGTATGGGGGAGCACAGGACCTCGGGTGCGGCGACGCTGACTACGTATCGCGCCTGCTGTCACGTACAAGTCTGCCACTGCTCCGCAGCTACACCGGCGTGGACCTGAGCAGGCCCGCACTCGAGGTCGCACGCGGCAACCTGACCAGGCAGGCCCCTGGTCTTGGGCTGAGGTATGTTTGTCTCGAGCGCGACTTTTCTCGGGCTGTGCCCTGTGTTTGTCAGCCACTGGGCGCTGGAGCGCCCCAAGGCTGTGTAGGCGGCAGCGGTCTGTGCTTGTGAGAGTCTGATAGGGAAGTGATAGGGAAGTGCAAGCTGCAGACGAGCTTGCGGCCCGGCAGAGCTGTGAAACAACGCTCCAGGCGCGTCTGACCACCGGCTCACGCTGCGCAGGGCGGCGCCGGACACAGCAGCCAGCTTCCACCATGCGGACCTCCTGTCGTACGCGCGGGACGCGACAGCAGACTACGATGTGATCCTGATGTCCTTCAGCCTGCACCACCTCGCGACAGAGGCCAAGGGCCAAGTGCTGCAGGAAGCACACCGCCTTCTGGTGAATAAATTTCTATTACATGCAGGCAGCAGTATAGGATGATTGCGAAATACACGGATACTTTTGCGAGATACACGGATACTTGCCTATGCGTGGGAGCCTCGCCACAGGCACCTGACGGCGGGCGGCGCTCGTGCCAGTGGTGTGTGCCTGTGCTGTGCGGATTTGTGAGCTGTGCAGATTGTCTGAGCATTAGAGGCATGCCCGGGAGGTCTGCTGACTGCTTGCTTGGCATATGGCAGGCAAAGCGCAAGGGCGTGTGCCTGCTGGTGGACGTGGTCTGTCACGAGGGCGAGGCCCGGGACGCGTACCTGCGGCGCGCGACGGCAGACGTAGACCAGAACTGGGCGTGCCTGGAGCCCGAACGTAAGGTTACAGTGAAGGCGCACATCACGTCGGTGTGTCCTCCCTGCTGCTGCTGCGCCCGCAGACGTGGGGAGCCGCAATGCTGGGATACACATGCAGGACCTGCTCTGTGGCTGCAGCGCCAGTGAGGCGCTGTGATGTCGCGCACGTTGCCAGTCACGAACCTGGTGGCAAGCTCGCCTCTAATGCAGGCTTCTGTAGGTGACCTCAAGCAGTGACTTGTGCTCAGCAAGGCCATTCCGTCCGGCTGTAACTCATCATGTAGCGATGTGAATGGCCTTACCGCAGGCGCCAATCCGGGCAGCTGGCCGCCGCATCCTTTTCACAGCGCTTGCTACTGCGTTGTAGCGTTGACATGTGCGCGCTGCTATGTGCAGTGCGACTTCCCCGAGAGCGTCAGCTGCTACCAGGCCATGGGCCAGAGGGCGGGCTTCTCCGAAGCAGAGTGCGCCGTCTGTGGCAAGAACGACCTCGCGACAGTCATGGTATACCGCGCATGAGCTGCGCACAGCCCAGGCCCTGCCATGGAGAGCCCGCGGGGCACTGGCATGCATGTGTGAAGTGCCCGTACTTGTTTATTATCTGATCAGGTGTGTCGGACAAGCTGCTTCTCTGATATGTTATGAGCTGGGCTGCTTCGTATCACAGTCCAGTATGCATGCACTCCACAATGATATTCGGCAACAGCAATGGGCACTGAGAGTGTAGCCTAGGCTGCACCAGATTTATTTCGGCTTGTAGGGCGCGATGTGGTGTTGCCCACTGTGGACAGAAAGACAGCCAGTTGACTTCAGAGCTGTCACTTAACATGCTACTTGCGGTCAATATAGTTGCCCCCGCTCTCTTCTGCCGAGTCGCTTTTGCTGTGAATGCTTCTGCCAGTGCTGCTTGCAACAAGCAGGCTCATCTGAAGCACACCATACACGCCAATACCAGCGACCACAAGCGCGCCAACTGCCCCCGCTCCCATCAGCCCAAAGGTGTGTGCAGCGCTAGGCGGAGGCTCCACAGGCTCGCCAGCTTCAGCAGTGCCCTCTGCACCCAGCAACTGGACTCGGCAGATGTATATATGATGCACTTGTGCGTTTAGGCCAAAAAAACACACGAACATAGGTTGTGCACTGACAAGCTTGCAGCACAAAAGGGTAAGCTAAGTAAGCGTGCCAGTCTGTGGTGATTACCTCGCCCTGCTGCGGCGTTGCTCTGGCCCTCTGGGGTGGCGGAGCTCACGCAGCGAGCTGGGATGCCTGCGCAGGGCGCGCTGAGCCGCTGCAGAGACAAGGCCTGGCGCAGAGAGTGCGGCCTTATCTGCATGCTGACGCTGTCCTAGCTCTGCTGCCCCTCCCTATTGTGCCTTGCAAGCGTGCCCCTGCACCGCCAGCCAGCGTAGGTCTGCACGCAGAGGCAGACGCGCACAGCAGTGAGTGAGCAATGGGCCGTTACAAGCCTGAACGAAAGCTGTCATCGCGCATGTCTCTTTGTCAATGCACCCCGTCAGGGTGGGGTGGCCTGCTCACTCAAAAGCATGATGGCAAAGCATGATGGACAGAACGGCGCTGTATCTCATCAGGCATGCCCTCGGTCAAGTACACCGTAGAGCCGACACCCTGGACTGGAGAGCGTGCTGCCAGGGGCGTGTTTGCCGCGGCGCCCCTTGCCAGAGGCGAGTTGGTGGAGACCGCTCACTGCATCCTGGTTGCACGCGGAGAGTACGAGGAGCACTTTCGGTGAGTCCAATGCTGATGCCTGCTCTCGTGTGCAAGTATGGCGGAGGCCTGAAGCAGCCTGGGGCCGACGGCCAGGCGAACCGTGTTGGAGCACTATCTGTTCCGCGCGCCAAACGGGAACCACCTGCTTGCCCTGGGCGTGGGGTCCCTGTTCAACCACAGCGCGCAGCCAAACCTGGATTACCGCATTGATGCCGACGCGCTGGTCGTGCGCTTCTTCGTCGCCCGGGCTACGGCAGCGGGAGAGGAGCTCACGATCTTCTATGGTAGCAAGCTGTGGTTTGTTGACCAGAGGGCGCAGCCTGCGGGCGGCACACACGAGCACATGGACTGCGACAAGCTGTTCCTGGCGGCTATCGAGCTGTAACGTGTATTACACGCACGCACCGGCACATTCTGTATCCGACCATGGGACTCGCCACCCTAGCTGCAGACGCGATAAGCTCTGCTGCAAATCACGCAGCAGAGCCCAGCGCTCTCTGACCAGGGAGGGGCCGCACACCGCAACTCCACCTGCCTCAAAAATAGCACGTGGTTCCTCTTGCAGACACGCTCGCACTGCCTGCTGGCTCCACGCACGCCTACCGCTGGTCCAGCGCAGCAGTACTAATCAAAATTGGCGCCACACTCCCCCGCATGAACGCGCGCGTCAAAATTGGGTCACGGAGCCCCCAGCATCCGGACGCTCGAGACTGCAGGGTCAGCAGGACAGGCAGCACTTCCACGCCGCACGCCCAAATCCGCCACTGCCAAGCACCAGCGCCAGTCTGTACCACACTGCAGGGCTCCACCTCCGCAGGCGCGCCCCCGAAGCCACCGAGGCCGCGCCCACCCTGCCAAGCAATGCTGCCACCACTCGCTGCAGCGCCGCTGCGCGCCGCCGCCGCCCTGCCCGCCGCCCCACCGCAGCTGCTGCAGCCGAGCTGGCAAGGGATTCGTGCCTGACCCCGTACCCGCGCAGGCCGGCGGCCACGCGTCGCCCGCGTCTGCCCTCGGCCCTCCCGGCATCGCGCACGCCTTCCCAGGCGCCGCGAAGGCGGACCCCACCCTAGGCGCAAGCGCACGCGCGAGCGGCACGCCGCCGGTAGCATTCAGGACGCATGCAGTAGCTCAGGACGCGCGCGACAGTGCGCCGAGCGCGCGCGGTCACGCGTTGGCGGGCTCCTTCTTGGCCTCCGCCTCGGCGGCCGCCTTCGTCTTCTCGGCCTCCCGCTCGGCCATCTTCTTCTTCTCGCGCTCCGCCAGCTCCGCGAACAGCTCCTTGGCCGCGCTCAGCTTCGACAGCACGCCCTGCGCACGCGCCGCCTGCGGTCAGCTCCGCCGCGCTGACGTACGGTGACGCAGCCCGTGCCCGCAGCTCACGCCTTGTATGGCTTCTTAACTCGGTGCCTGGCGTATCCTCACACCGCCGCTCGAAAGCATGCATCCCCTGTCAGACTGCATGTTCTCATTTCGCGCTGCACCCCGTGCAACACCGCCGATGCACAACTGCCCCCACCTACACTTGACCGGGCTGAACAGCATCTGCCGGCCTCTCCGGCCGCCCTCCCCGGCCGCACTCCCCGAGCCCGAGCGCCGGACCCGCCGCGCGGCCCCGCCGGGCGGCGCCCGCACCTTGTACGTCATGAGGTCGCGATTGACGTTGTCGGGCGGCGCGCCGACCGCGCGCACCAGCGCCTCCAGCGCCTTGGGGTCCTTGGCGCCGGTCAGCTCCAGCAGCCGGAACAGCCCGATCGCGAAGAACTTGGTGTACAGCCAGTCGCCGGCCGCGGCGCGCGCCGCGATGCCCGCCAGGCCCTTTTGCACCTCGTCGCCATCCTCGGCCGGCTTGAGCGCCTCCGCGCCGCCCAGCCCGCCGGCCCAGGCCTCCATCTTGGCGGCGTCCTGCGCGGCGCGGCGCGGCCCCGCGCTCAGCCGGGCGCGCCCACCCTCTCCAGCGGCCCTCTGAGTGCGCAGCAGTGTCCCCTGCTCCCATGTGCAGGCCCTGGCCTTTCCCGTGATATGCATGAGCCTGGTGGCCCCGCCGCATGAGTGCGCACTGAAGAGTGACCACACGCCTGGCGCCCCGCACCTGCTTGTACTGCGCCGGGTCCTCATCGAGCGCCCCGATGTACGAGGCGAAGATGGCGTTCTTGTCGGCCTCCGGCAGGCCCTCCAGGACTTGCTCAAACACGCTCGTGAAGCCGAGCCCGAACACCTGCGCGGCAGCGCACACGCGCTGCTTGCACGCGCGCAGGGAGCTCGCGACCTGCAGCGGTGCGCCTGCACACCAACGCGCAGAAACATAAAAGTGAGTGTGGTGCACACGCTCTGCTATGCCACTTTCGACCTCCTATAGAAGTGTTGTCCACCGCAAGCAGCAAGGGCCACGGCCTCTTTAGCAAGCAGACGCGGCCGGGTCTGGTGTGCGCACGCGCACACACCTCCGCCCTGCCCTACCCCCTCGGCGCGTCCGCCTCCCAGGCGCACCTCGTCATACCGGTACTTGCGGTTGTAGCGCATCAGGTGCTGCTGCACGAGCAGCTCCTGGATGATGTTGTTGTAGAAGCCCGGCACCGGCTTGCGGAACGCCTCGTAGAAGCGGCGCTTCGTGTCCGCCACGGTCGGCGGGTTCCAGGGCGCCGCCGCGCCGCCTGCGCCGGCCGCGCGCCCCCGCTCTGTCCTATTGAGCTTGCGGCTCGCGCGCCGCCGAGCACGCCGAGCCGCATGCGGTACTTGCACATACTCACTGCCACTCGTGTTGCGAACGCTGTGCTGCACAGACCGCACACGTGCGGCGTCGCCGCAGCCCGGCAGGACCGGGCAGTTCCTGCCGAGCGCATAGCGGTGGTGCGGCTGTGCAGCAGCAGGGGACAACATGCGACTGCAGCGCAGCCCCCGCACCTTTGTCGGCCGCTACCCGCAGCGCTGACCTCCTCTGAACGCATCTGGGCTGCCCGCGGCTCGCACGCAGCCTGCACAAGCAGCCGCACGCTCACCCCCGACCGCCTGTACTGCATTGGGGTGCCAATTAAGGCACCCCTTCAGGTCCGCAACACAACCCGCACCTGCTGCCAGCCGGCGCACAGCTGCCGAGCAGCGCACACGCTGGCGCACGGGCTGCGGGGGCAGGCGCCACTCTGCACGCTGTTGCGGGGCCGGCCAGGCACTGCGCAGCCATGTTACACGCACATGCCATCGCCGCTCCCACAAAAAAACAAGTGATGGTGGCTCGGATGTGTGCCCTCGCGAGCTTTGAAGGAGGCGCCACGCAACGTCCCTGGGGTGCACCCCCCCGTGAAGCCCTGCTGGGTCCTGCTTCCGAATGAAGTTTTGCTAGATGGTGGAGAAAGGCAGAGCCCGGCAGCGGATAAAAAGCCATAGGTCCTAGCTAATCTCCGCGAGTGCCACTGTTTGCAGCAGGAAGGAGAGCGCATGGGCGCGGGGAGTTGGACTGCGTGAGCGCTGTGGGCCACTGTGGCCCTGCTGCAGTGTGCGGAAGTATGAAAGAGGAGCTAGAGGATGATCATGCAGCCAATGGGACCCGCGGCGAGGACGGCAGCCAGGTGCGCATTGCCTGCTTTTGCAAGGCAGCTACGTGCTGCGACGCAGTGCGGCACAGTGAGCCGGCCGCGTGAGGCAGCATACTTGGCACCGCACCACGCAGCATTGCTCCGCCAGGCGTGCCATGCCCCGCCACCGCCCTGGGCAGGCGGTGCCAGGTGACCGGCCGGTGCGGTGCAGGATCAGTCGGCGCGGCGCACGCGGCTGAAGCAGCAGCCGAAGCGAGCGCTCAGCCCTGGCGTAGGTGCGCCGTAGTGCGTGAGCGGGGAAGCCGCTGGCTGCCTGCCACGCGTGGCGACTCGTGCTTGCACGCTGCTTGGCGCTGCAGCAGTTCCCGCCATGGCGCGCCGCAGCGAAACGCTGGGCTGCCACGAGAGCGTCACACGTTGTGAAGTGTGGCGGAGCGCGGCGGTGCATACAGCTTCAGCGCCTGTATTTTGGCGCGGCGTGCTGACGGCCTACTAGCGGTGTTGCAGTAGATGAGAAGCTGCCGGAGCTGCACTACGAGGGCGAGCCGCTGGACCTGTCCAGGTTCCTGCAGGGCGGCGTGGGGCAGGCTGTCCTAGTGCGCCCGCACTCCGCTCACCCCTGGTTCACAATGAAAGTGGCTCCAGGGCCCAGCATGCCCTCCACTCTCTGCCCTCGCGTTGCTCTGCCAGTCCAGGTTCTTGCATGGCGCCCAGAGGCAGCCTACTCACCTGCACCAGCTGTCCGGGAGCGCTGCCTCAGCTCAACTCCTGCTGCGTGCCCAGGTGCACGTGGCCGCGGCGTTCATGAGCGGGCAGAATCCCAAGGTGCGCCAGGCCGGCCTGCAAATCTGCGCGCGAGCGCGCTCCTGGCTGCCGCCCTGTCGCGCGTGGACTGGCCCCGTGCTCGCTCGAGACCCTTGTGTTTCGCCCGCCGCCCTGGATGGCCCTAGTCACGCGCAGCCGGATGCCGCATCCAGCCAAAGCAGCTCTTATCCTGCGCCTGCTGTTACGAAAGCGCCAGTCGGCGGCACCCGCCCGCCCTCGCCCGCCCCGCCGCGCGCGCTCCGGGCCGACCCGTGCGCGGCGCGCAGGTGCGCGCGCGGCAGCTGTGGGGCAACATCGTGTACACGCAGGACAGCGATCTGGTCGCCGTGCTCATGCACAACGGCTTCTACAACCACGCGCTGCAGCAGCCGCCGGCGGGCATGGCTGAGGCGCGCCGCCCGCGCGTCCCTGCGCCGCCTATGCCATGCGCTGCGGCGGCCTTGCTGTGTGTCACTCATGATCCGGCAAGTAATAGTGATGGGAGTTTCCACCTCACATATGAGCGGAGTCCTTGTGCTGCGCGCCAGTCTAGGCTGTTGTGCCCCCCAAGTGCCAGTCAGCTGTGCGCTGTGCCGTGCGCAGCATGCGCCACAGTGCCGAGCCTGCAAGGCTGAGCACGGGCGCGGCTCGTCCCCAGCGCGCCCGGCCCAGCCCGCTATGCTTGAGCCTTGCGGCGCCGACGGCGGGGCCCGCTGCGCATGCGCGCAGGTGCGCGCTGTGGTGCTGCCGCTGCCGCCGCAGGCCGCGTACGCGTCCAGCGCGCGCAACTCCATCCGCTCGCGCGCGTGGGGCACCGCCGTGGAGGGCTTCTCCTACCGGGTGCGGGGGGGCGCGACCCTGCGGCGCAGCCGCGGCCCTGCCCGCGCTGCCCGTGCTGCCGGGCGCAAGCCCTGAGACAGCGGCGTGCAGGTCTTCTGTTGTTGACAAAGGTATAGATGTGGGAATGCCCAGCTCTTGCATTGACAGAGGATTGAACACCCATCTGCCGCACAGCCTGCAATCTGCTGGATCATTGTCGTGCGGGTGGGTAGTCAGCGGCGGCAGCTTCTGCATGTGCCGGCAGAGGCTGGAGCGCGCAAACGAACCGCATGTGCATCGCCATGGCTGAGAGCGTCCCCCCGTGCTGTGCCCTACCTGCTGTGCTCAAGCGGACTCACATGCAGCGCCCGCGCAGGTGGAGCGCTGCTACCTGGTCAGCAAGAGCGGCGCGGTGAGCCCACTGGAGCCTGGCCCGGACGGCGCGGCGACGGTGGTGCCGACGTTCACGCCCGCGCAGTTCGAGCGCACGCTCAACACGCGCGCCGCCACGTCCTCCGTGGAGCGCCGTCAGCGCACCATGAACGTGCGCCGGCGCCGCCGCGGCGATGTGGGCACTGCGGCCTTGCCTGCTGCAGGAGGGCGGCGGCGGCATTGGCTGCATGCGCGCTGACGAGGCCGCAACCTTTGCCGGTGTGGTTGCGACGCAAGCGATGGGGCTGCGCGGCCGGCGAGCTGCAGCCTTGACTCTGCCTGCGCCTGCGCCGCTGCGGCCGCTGAGGCGCTGCGGCCGCGTGGCTGAACGGCGCACGGGGGCGCTTCGCGCAGGAGGTGACCGTGCAGTACAACCTGTGCAATGAGCCGCGCATCAAGTACAGCATGGCGGCCGTCGCCGACCGGGGGCTCAAGCCCAGCCAGTGGACGAGCGCGCGGCTGCGCGGCGAGGTCATGGTGCTGGAGACGCACCGCGCGCGCTACGAGCTCTCGCGCAACGCGCCGCCGCCGGACGCGCCCGCCGAGGCGCTGCACGTGCGCCCCCCCCAGGCTCTGGCCGTCGCCGCGCGTTGGCAGAGGCGTGGAGGTGGGCGCTACGGTCACTGCCGCGCGCGGTCGGAGACGCACTGGTGGGGCCAGGGCCGCTGAGCGCTGCCGCCGCGCGCAGGCGGAGACGTATCGGTGGGCGCGCTGCCGGGAGGCGGCGCCGCTGCCGCGCCTTCGCCGCGTGGGCCTGCCGCTGCCAGAGGCGCTGCTGGACGTGCTGGCGCCCGCGCTGGCGTGGGAGGACCTGCAGGCGCGCCCGCGCGCCCGGCTGAGACGTACAATACTGAGTGGTGTGGAGCTGGGTGTGCCGGCGCGCGCGCTGGCGCGGGCGGCGCTGCAGGCGCGCCCGCATGGCCTGCAGCATGGCGCAGCGCTGCTGGGCAGCCGGCTCGCGCGCCTGGACGGGCGGCCTGACCTGCGCAATCACTCCCTGTCTGCCTGCGCTCTTGCTACTGACTGCGTGTCGGACAGCATGGCTCGAGGGGGTGCTTGTGCACTGCAGGCGCACAGCAGCGTTTGCCATGTCCACATGGAGAGCGTGTGCGCTGCATGAGGGTCACGGGCCGCGCGCGCAGTGGAGCCAGCTAGGCGTGTTTGTGCGCGGCGAGCTCTTCCCGGTCGTGCGCGTGCACTTTGCCAGGCGCCAGCCACCGCTCGGCGAGGCCGCGCCCGCCGACGCGGGCCCCACCGCCATGGAGAGCTGAGTCGGTGATTTTGCTGCTGTGATTGCTCGTTCACTGGCACCAGAGGTGGCGGTGGGCGGCCTGCCCCTGACGCGCTGTTGTATGTACGGCCCGTCTCCGGACCCCCAGCTGCCGCGCGCCGCGGCCGGCGCGCCTGCATGCGTGCGCCCTGTTCGTTGCCGATTTGCCAGCCAGCAGGCCCTTTCGCCCCTCGACGCGCGAGCGTCGTGCGCGTCGGGTGTCAACTCGCTGGCGGCGCATGTCTCCTGGCAGACACCTGTCTACCATGGCCTGTCTGCCATGCGCTGCCCAGCGGTGCTGGTGCTGCTCGGCCGCTTGCTCTGCATCCTGGCACCCGCGCTGGGTGGCTCCTGCGGGCGGCCTGCATGTCAGCTTTGCTTTGGCTTGAGTCGATGCTGCCTGGCTGGCGGGCGCAGCCCCATCCCAGCCAAGGAGCCTTAGGGCATGCAGGCAGGTAAAAGTGCGGGCAGGTGCACAGCCTGCCTGGCTGCTCACTGCGCTGCGCTGCTGGGCCCGCTGGCTGGTGGCGCAGGGCTGGGCCAAGGGCGGGCTGCTGAGTGTCAGAGGCGCCCCGGCGTGGGCGCAAGGATGGCGCTCCTGGGCATGTGTTTGCTGTGCAGCTCGTGTCAGGGCATGCGGCAACCAGTGCTTTCTACAAAGCAATTTGAGGTCGCGCTCTGTACGTACTGGTGGTTGGTGCTGTGAGAGGCCCATGTGCACTTCACAGTGTCGACTTCCTGCAGGCTCGTCACCTTGTCAACCCTTGGCTGCTGGTGCGGCTGTGCGCAGTGCAGGAGCTCCTGACATGCTCATTGTCATCACAGAGAGGCGCAAGCAGAGTCTTCCGCCCTCGAGCATGCCTGTCCAGCGACACCAAGCAGAATAGCAGAATCTTACAGGCTGCAGAGGCTGCAACAAAGAGGAAGGCCCACCAGAACCAGCATGTTGCAACCCGGCGTGAACAGGTGCGCATACTCAAGCGCGGACACAGGCGACAAACCGACACTGAAATAGCAGGTGCTGCTTGTCGGCCAGGCTCCGCACTCACATGTTCATGCAGTAGCGCTGCGCCCCAGGTGACATCACCGTTGCGCAGGGCCACAAATGGGAGCTGGTGGCAGCCTGGCCAAGACTTGCTCAATGCACGTGCCTCTGGCTGTAACCCTCTGGATACAGGTTATTTTGTCGATTGTGCTATCACTCTGTTCTGAGCTCCTTTCACACATGATCTCAGAAGTGTCAAGGCTGCCGAGCGCTCAGTTAGCTCTCCTGGCTTGGTGACTGGTAGGAGTGGTAGTATGTCTGAACGCTCGTACACAATACGTAAGCCGCAAAACTAACTATCAATGGCCGGCCTGTACCCCTTGCTTAGTAAATCAGGCTGCTGCTGCTGCTCTTGTGACACAAGAGCACAACAGCAGCAGCCGTGGCAGCTTACAAAACAGCAAGCATTTGTGCATGAGCGCTTATCTATTGCTCCTGTCGTGACTGAGCCATGAAAGCGCAGCACAGCGCTACCGCAGCCATGACACTGTTGAGACGACGTGTGGATGTAGCTCAAAACGTAATGCAAATCCTGATGCATAGCTTGAAAGCTGTGACATAAGCTCTTGCTGTTTACAACGCATGCAGCTTTGCAGCTCATGCAGCTCTTGCAGCAAGAGCTGCTCTTGTAGCTTGCAGCCTGAGGCTGGCTTACTGTGTGTGAGCGCGCTGATTACAGCATGCGCAGCTGCCACTGCATGTGCTGGCCCTGGTCTTTTCTTGGCTCGTTGTTGAGCATGGCGCATCTGTGCAGGCTGCGCGCGACTGAGCAAGCCAGGAAGGATCCAGCCCTGCAACTGCTGAATGCCTGTGCCGCAGGATGGCCGAGCAGCTCAGGGAAGAGAGGCTGCTGATGGTGGACTTTGCGGGCCTGCTGAAGGCGTAGTCTGGGTTAGCAGAACTGGCTTGGAACAGCGGCTAACCGGGAATGCACCTATAGCATGACGCGCAGTCTCTCATCAACAGTCTTCTGTGCGCTGATCTGCTGTGCCATCGCTGAGGCACAGCCACTTGGCAGTCGCAGGGCTCGGTTTTTTCTGGCGCGCTACTTCGCGCGCCGCGTGTACATGCTGACCTATAACTCTTCATGTAGATCAGGATTACGAGTCTGCAGCTATGTCTGCATGAGCTGACTAATAGGCTCACAATAAGCGCCAACAAAATTGATAGATGCAGAATTCAGGGCACTGAACATGGTGCGGTTGCAACCAGCAGCTCGCATGCTCTCGATCCCCGAGTCCACTGCCACTATCTGTCATGCAGTTGCTTGTTCTGGCCCTGCGTAAAAATGGCATGAGGTGCTGCAAACTTTTATTACGCTGTACTAGCTCGCATGTGTTGCACTGACAAGCATCAAGCGCGCGCAGGCCGCTGGTGATGTCAACACCTTGGACGAGATGCACGCGCTGCGGAGGTGCATGACCAGTACTCACTGCCTTGCTCCCTAAGTGTATTGCCAACATTGTCACGCCTGCCGGCTGCCTGCTCTGGCTTTGCGTGCAAAGTGACACCAGGCGTTGCAGTGTGCATGATGCTGTGATAGCTGGCATATGCTGCGTTGACACAGTCTTGGAAGCGCACAGGGCACCCCAAACTTGTTCAGGATGTACAGGACGCCTGCTGCATGTGCGCTCCCAGCCGCCTCTTGTAGTGGCTTTTCAGTTGCTGTGCCCTGATCTGCCATGTTCCCACATGCTCTGACCCTGCACAAAATACGCAGCTCTACAGAGACAATCATGCGTGTTTGCATTTGCCATAAGCCATGCTAATGGTCGCACAACATGCGGAGAAGACCGAGGAGCGCCGCACGACAACGACGGCTGCACTGTGTCGCCGCCGCAGAGCGAACGGTGCTGGCCGCGGCTCAAGCGCCGCTGATGCTGCAGCCGCCGCGCAGGCTACAGGCAGCGTTGCTTGCGCTGCATGTGTATGCTCTGTGCAAATGCTGTCTTACAGGAAGGCGGTAAAGGTGCTGTGCATGCAGAAGCGCTCATCCACCACTTCCGCAGCGGTTGTCGTGGCCGCATTGAAGCACTGCGCCCACAACAACCGCTGCGCAAGAGGTGGCATGAGCACTTCTGCAATGCGGCCACGGCTCCTGCTATGCAAGAGGTGAACATGGTGTTGCTGCATGTTCATGCCATCTTTTGCGCTTCACAGCTGCACAGCTGCACAGAGTATTAGATGACTGCAAGCATGCACGCGCGCATGCAGCATCCACGTGCGCCTAAGTGACCAGCATGTTGCTTGTGCAGATGGCATGCGCAGGCTGCAACGTCGCCAAGCCGCTTGACAACTCCGCCATGCTCCGTGGCAAGCTGTACGACGTCTGCGAGACTTGCTCGCGCATGAGCAAGCGGCGGGCTGGACGAGCTGGCCGGCGAGCGCTCCCCGGCGCCGGACACGCGCTGGCTCTGCAAGGTGACGCCCATGGGGGCATGCCTCATGTTGAAGAAAGTCCACCGCACATGCTTGATCTGCCGCAATGGCCAGAGGGCCACCCGGGAAGCGGCAGCCTGGGAGCGGAGGGACTCTGCGCGCCAAGGCGCGTGCTAGCCAGGGAGTAGCAAAAGCTGCTCACGTGAAGCGCCTGATGGGCTGCTCTATTCGCATGGTGATCAGGCTTGCTGATGTGTGATCTCATGACCTGGAGTTATTGGAAGCAAGTTGACATTTACCACAGCATCAATGCACTGCCCGTGACAAGAGCACCTGCGGCTCAGAAGGCCTGCTTTGGGCTTGGTAACATCCAGCACCCCGTATTAATTGGGCTGGATGGTGCCGAGTGTTACCCAGCCCGAAGCAGGCCCCCTGAGTTTTGGGGTCAATCAAGTTGAAGGCAGTGTATGGATGGATGGTGTGGTCGATGAGAAATGTCCCTCCAGTCATGAGATCGTACATGAGGGGGGCATCGGGCGCATTGGCTCGTTCACCATGCTAATAGGTGCAGTCCATGAGGGTCTTCACGTGAGCGGCACTTTTGCTACCACCTGGCTACCTTCCAGTCATTCCAGATCAAATCGTTATACATCAGATCATACATTCCAGTCCATGCGGGCACGGCAGAAACTAGGAAGGGGGGCACTGCTGACAACGTGCGGAGCTTTAAGACCATCACCAACCCTGTCGCTATTGAGGCAAAAGTGCAGGCAGTGAGACCTTCATGAAGACTCGTGTCGCCAGGCGCCCGTTCTGGGTCTCTTCTCGTGTGTGCTATGCGGCGAATGCAAGTTTTGCAGCGCTGCCGAGGAGCGTGGTGGGCCGGGGGAGTGCCGGTAGGCTGCTTAGGCACCGGCGCCTGCTGCAGCTCCATGCTGACGCGCAAGTATGCGAGCTCAGGACCTGCAGCGTGCTGTGGTTTGCTGCGCCAGGCGCGCACCCACAGCTTTGCAGTGAGCGTCGTGCCGCGCATAGGGTGTCAGCATGGAGCTGCAGCAGGCCCCGGATCCCTAAGCAGCCTAGAGGCACTCCCCCGGTGCACCACGCTCCTCCGCAGCGCTGCACACCTTGCATGCGACGCCCATGCATGTGCACAGCCCCAGAACGGGCACCTTGCACGTGCGCAACTTGGTGCTCGCGGCCTGCGGCTCTGCCTCAATGGCCGCAGGGCCCGTGATGGTCTTGAAGCTCCTGATGTTGTCAGCAGTGCCCCGCTTGTAGTGGTTGTCCCGTTCCCATGTGGGCTGGGTGGGCAGGGTATCCAGGCATTTTTTTTTCCTTTTTTTGCCATATGTGCATCTCTGCGTACGGGCAGACAGGCGCGCGTGCGGCCCGGGCGGGCCGCTGCCCAGCTTGTAGATGAGCATGCACGAGCAGGCCGCCTGCGCGAACGCTCGCCATGGCACGAGCGTGTGCGCGCCCCAAGCATAGACCTGCGCCAGCTAGCAGCGCGCCAGCACACGGAACACAGTGCAGCATCCACGGGAAGTGCATCTCTGCGCACTGGCAGTGCCTCTCGCAGCGCGCGGCCCAGAGCCAGTGTTGCATGGCCACCGCAAACGGACGGCCATGGGATGCACGTGAGCAGTGTCCTGCGAGCCCTGCCTGAAGTGCGCATGCGATTTTTTGACTGTGGAAGCTGTGAGCTGCAGCTGTAGAAGCCACCCATGCATTGGGGTAGTGCTTGAAGCATGCTGCACCGTTTCAGCAAAAGCCTTGCGTGCCTGCTGACGGGAAACGGTTACACCTGTTTTTTCAAGGAGATACATGCGCATGGTGCCTTTGTAAAAGCATGCGAGTACACCATTGCGCACTCTGCATTGCAACCGGTCCTCCTGCTACGCCCTGCGGAGCCAACGCTACAGGTAGAGCGCGCCATTGCCCCAAGTCACTGCAGCGCGCCACTCAGGGCAGCGCGGGGCCGCGCAACAGGTGATGCAGCCAACCCGCATGTTCATGCAGCCGCCGTGACTGCCCAGGGCACCCAGCCTCCTATGCCTGATTTGAAAATCGCCACCTAATCAGCCTGCCGCTGGCCGCTGTCGTCGTGCGCCTCGGCCACATCGCTCAGCGCGCCGTTCAGGGCGGCGCCGCGCGCGCCGGCGCCGTTCGGGCTGAACGCGCCGTTGGCCGCCGCAGCGCTCGGGCCCGCGCCGCCGTTGCTGGCGGCGGCGGGCGCGCCGGGGCGCTGGCCGCGCGCGCTGCCCAGCCGCGCGGGCAGGCGCGTGGGCCGCCCGAGCAGGCCGACCGTGTCGCCGAGCAGGTCGTCCACCAGGCCGCGCGTGGACTGCCGCCGCAGCAGCCGCATGAGCGCCTGCGCGCGCGCACATGCCGCTCTCAGCTTCCCCGCAGCACCTGCTGCGCAGTCTTCTGCGTAGCTGATTCACAGGGAGCTCTACGGCTTCATACATACTGCCCTCGCAACGTCTGACCGCACCAGGCTTCACAGCACTCGCAGGGCCCATGCACCGTACAGCCAGCCAAGAGTTCCAGCCCTGCTCTTGTACAATGACAATCAGGGCGCGCGCCTGCGCGTCGGCGACCACCGCGCTGCCGTCCTCGCCGGCCGCGGCCGCCGCGTCGCCAAAGCTGGCGAGCAGCTGGTCCTCGGGGCTCGCGGGGCTCGAAGGGTCAAACGCCGCCGCCGCAAACGGCCCCGGCGGCACCGCCGGCTCGCCGCCGCCCGGCGCCGCGCCGCCCGGCTGCAGCTGCCGCCGCACCAGCTGCGCGTACACGCCGCCTGCGGCGAAACGGGCCGTGGGACGACCGCGCGCACCGCATGCGCGCGCACCCCGCGGCAGAGAGACGCCAGCAGGTCCGGCGCGCAAGGATGTAGGATCAGGGTATCAATTTATGTACCCTGTCTTACCCTATCCTAACCCTGGCCGACGACGCGCGCGCACCGCGCGCGAGCAGCTCGTCGTGCGTGCCGCGCTCGGCAATGACGCCGCCGTCCACGACGGCCACCTCGGCGGCCGACTGCACGGTGGACAGGCGGTGCGCGATGACGATGACCGTGCGGCCGACCGCCACGCGGTCCAGCGCCTCCTGCACCAGCGACTCGCTCTCCGCGTCCAGCGCACTCGTGGCCTACCGGCCCGCGCGCCGCCCCGTCAGCGCGCCGCTGCCCGCCAGCCCTCCAAGCGGCTGGGCGCCCTCTGAGCGACTGGGATCTCTTAAAGCGCAGCGCCCTGAGCGCCGCCTGATGTCCAGCAACTTGCACACCAGCTGTGGCTAGCTACTTGACAGCTCTTTGCTATTCATCAATTAATCGCTTGCAGGGCGCCAGCCTCATGACCCAAACCATGCTCACCTGTTTGCCGCACGTCCAGCAGCACACACAGCCTCGTGCATCGTGACAGGGCATGCTCGCCCAGCACCCGGCATACTAATCAACCTCGCAGGGACACGTTGGCGCTTGCGCCACATGTGCAACAAGCAGAAGCAGGGGCGCGCCTCGTCCAGCAGCAGCACGCGCGGCTTTGTCAGGATCGCGCGCGCGATGGCCACGCGCTGCTTCTGCGCGCCACGGCCCGCCGCGCGCACCGCCGATCAGTGCAGTCACCGCCGGCCCTGCTCAGGCACCGCGCACGCTGCCCGCCGCCCGGACATGTCCGCTGGGGTGCCCACCGCGCGCACACAGCACTGCCGCCCAGGGCGCTCTGGGGCGGCATGCTCGCAACCAGGCGGCGACAGGCACACACACCAATCGCCGCAGCATGCACTGCCGCTTGTAGACGAGAGTGCGACAACAGGCACATGCATTGGTGGATGCAGGCACCACCACTGCCAGTCTCACAACAGGATGTTGAGGTGGAGAGCAGATGTGAGGGGCTGCCACACCTGCCCGCCAGACAGCCGGACCCCCCGCTCTCCGACCTGCCGCGGCCCGGGCGCAGCCCTCAGCGTGCGCCAGCATGCCGTGTGTGCATGCAACCTGGGAAGCAGGCGCTTCTGAGAATCAGCTGAGCGCTCCCTTAACTGTGACTTACCTCGTGCACGGCATTTTTTCCTGTTTGATCATGGTCATGTTTGATTATGGTCATGTCATATACCACTGTGAGCCACAACCGCACGAACACCTCTAGGCAAAGCACGTAATAGGGCAACCCGCGGGCGCGCGCGGGGCAGGGCGCGCGCGGCGCACCTGCGTGTGGTAGCCCTGCGGGAAGGACTGGATGAAGTCGTGCGCGTTGGCCAGCTTGGCGGCCTCCTCCACGCGCGCCAGCGGGATCGAGTGCGGCTTGCTCACCTACGGCCCGGCGCGCGCGCCGCTCAGCGCGGCGAACGGCGGCGTCGGCGCGGCCGCCGCACAGCTCGTCCACAGAGCAGCGGCTTGCGGAGCGCTGCGCCTGCGCGGCCGCCGCACAGCTTGTCCACAGAGCAGCGGCTTGCGGAGCGCTGCGCCTGCGCGGCCGCCGCACAGCTCGTCCACAGAGCAGCGGCTTGCGGAGCGCTGCGCCTGCGCACGGCGTGCGCCGGCGCGGCGCTCGCCAGGCTCTGCGGCGGGCGCCTGGCGAGGGCCGCCGCCCGACGTCCGGCGCCCCACGCCGCCCCCGGCGTGCCTCCCGCTGGCGGCCGCAGCACAGACCGCCGCCTGTTGCGAGACCTCCAGCTGCACGAGCTCCGCGCGACTGCACTGCAAACAGCTCCGTGCGCATTGCAAGGGCGCTGCGGGGGGGGGGGGGGGGGGGGGCGCCCCCCCGCCCAGGGTGTA
>JAABUV010001762.1_pt1 | contig 30770 bp, 27 predicted proteins | sample 5559971 | NCBI WGS metagenome assembly JAABUV01 (sample SAMN10711881, study PRJNA513362) | rock metagenome | isolation source: Antarctica rocks | place: Antarctica: Victoria Land, Knobhead nord | collected 2015-12-19
GTGATAAGGAGTCTCTGTTGAAGCTCACCCGTATTGGTGCCGTCGGTCGCGAGAAGCCGGCGGTACTTACCGCGGACGGTCGGTTCCTGGACGCGTCCGGTGTCGCACCCGATTACGACCCGGCGTTTTTCGCCTCGGACGGGCTGGCCCGGCTGGCGGCGGCTGTGGCGACCGGAGATCTGCCCGAGCAGCGCAACGCCGCAGGCGAACGCATCGGCGCGCCGGTCGCCCGGCCCGGGAAAGTCGTGTGCATCGGTCTGAACTATCACGACCACGCACGCGAGACGAACGCCGAGATCCCGGCCGAGCCGGTGGTGTTCATGAAGGCCTCCAGCTCGGTGGTGGGTCCGAATGACGAGGTGCTGGTGCCACGAATGTCCACGAAGACCGACTGGGAGGTAGAGCTTGCGGTAGTGGTTGGGCACCAGGCGCGGTACCTCTCCGATGCAGCCGCGGCCGCCGGAGTCATCGCTGGTTATACCATCTCCAACGATGTGTCCGAGCGCGAGTTCCAGCTTGAGCGCGGTAGCCAATGGGACAAAGGCAAATCCTGCGAGACCTTCAATCCGATGGGACCGTGGCTGCTCAGCTCGGACGAGGTGCCCAATCCTCAGCAACTGGGGCTGCGTCTCTGGGTCAACGGGGTCTGCGGCAGGACAGCACGACCGCCGAGATGGCCTTCGGGGTACATCATCTCCTGTGGTACCTCAGCCAGTTCATGGTGCTCAATCCCGGTGACGTGGTGAACACCGGCACGCCCGCGGGGGTGGCAATGGGAATGGCCGAGCCCCGCTACCTACGCGCGGGTGACAGCGTCGAACTCGAGATCGACGGGCTCGGGAGACAACAGCAGAAGGTGGGCCAGGCGTGAGCGACAAGGAGTTCGATGGTCTTTCTGCCCTCGTCACCGGCGGATCCTCCGGGATCGGCCTCGCCACAGCGAGGCTGCTCGCCGCCCGGGGGGCGAACGTCGCGATCCTTGATCCGCAGCCGCCACCTCCGAGCGATGCCAAGCTCTTCCACGTCGTCGGCGACGTCACCGTCGACGCTTCCGTCCGGTCGGCGGTCGACTCCGCCGTTGCCACTCTGGGCGGGTTGGACGTCCTGGTGAATAACGCGGGAATCGGCGCGCAGGGCACGGTCGAAGACAATCCGGACGACGAATGGCAGCGTGTCATCGACGTTAACGTCCTCGGCCTCGTCCGGGTGACGCGCGCCGTGCTGCCCCACCTGCGTGCCTCCGCCCATGCGGCAGTGGTCAACACCTGTTCGATCGTGGCCACCGCCGGACTGCCGAAACGGGCGCTGTACAGCGCGACCAAGGGAGCGGTGCTCTCTCTGACCCTGGCGATGGCGGCCGACCACGTCCGGGAAGGAATACGTATCAACGCGGTGAGCCCGGGGACGGCCGACACGCCTTGGATCGGGCGGCTGCTGGACCAGGCTGCGGACCCCGCTGCGGAGCGGGCGGCTCTGGGGGCCCGCCAACCACACGGCCGGCTCGTGTCGGCCGACGAAGTCGCCGCGGCCATCGCCTACCTGGCCAGTCCCCTTGCCGGCTCCACGACCGGCACCGCGTTGGCAGTGGACGGGGGCATGTCGGGGCTGCGCCTCAGACCGGTGGAGCCATGAGCGAGGCCTATTCCTCCGATAACTGACTGGTAGCGTCAGTCGCTCCGGATCGCGCTGCGGTTGCGGCAGGGAGAACGGCCCATGCATCGACGACGGGGCGGAGACCTGGACGGTCCCGTGGACCCGGAGGACGCGGCGCCCAAGGGTGCTGGGCCGCCGGAGACCGGGCTGAGCGTGACCGAAGGCGCCATCCTGAAGATCAAGAACCTCATCGTGGACGGCGCGCTCCGCCCGGGTGATAGATTGCCCACCCAAGACCGGTTAGCCACCCAGCTCGGCCTGTCGCGAAGCTCTCTGCGGGAGGCGGTGAGTGCCCTGACGCTGCTGGGCGTGCTGGACGCCCGCCAGGGAGACGGCACCTACGTCACCAGCCTGCGTCCCGACCTGCTGGTCAGCGTGATCGGCTATACCGTTGACCTGCACCAGGACAGCAGCCTGTTAGAGCTGTTCGAGGTCCGACGCGTGCTCGAGCCGGCGGCGTCCGCACTGGCCGCGACCCGCATCACTGACGACGAACTCGCCGGCGTGCGCGACTGCCTGATCCGGATGGAGCACCTGAGCGATCCGCAGGAACTCGTCGCCGGCGACATGGAGTTCCATGATCGCATCGTGCGGGCATCCGGCAACGCCACGCTCGCCTCCGTCGTGCGCGGATTCTGCCAGCAGACAAGCCGAGTGCACGTCTGGCGGATGGCCGCACTCGCCGGGGTGCCGGAGTGGACCCGCAGCCAGCACGAGGCGATCTACCGGGCCTTGGTGGCGCACGACGCGCAGATGGTGCTTGCCGCCGAGACCGTCCACGTGGCCGAGAGCGAGCTGTGGCTGCGCCGTTACCTCGACAGCAAATGAACTCGGGTCATCCGCATTCGGGAATTAGTCCGATGAATCGTTGACACGTCCACAAAGGCAGTTCTAAAATCTGTGATCGAAGTCACCCCGACCCAGCCCGAAGGGAGCCCACCGAGTGGTATCGCAGACCGGCAGCGTGCAGGTCGGCGGCGTGTTCGTGGCGCTGTTGACGCCCTTCGGTGCAGACGGTGCGATCGACGTCCGCGCGCTGGACGCACTCGTCGAGGGGCTGGTCGCAAGCGGCGTCGACGGGTTGGTCGCGCTCGGCACCACGGGCGAGTTCGCCGACCTCACCGACGACGAGCGTCGCCTCGTCACCGACGTCACCGTCGCTGCCGCTCGTGGTCGGATACCGGTGGTGGTCGGGGTGGGTGCCTTGGGCACCGCGGCCGCATGCAGCTACGCCGCGCAGGCCGAGCACGCGGGTGCAGATGGAGTGCTCAGTTTGCCGCCGCTGTTCTGGAAGCTCGACGACGCGCAGCTGTTCGCCCACTTCGCGGCTGTCGCCGCGGCGACGACGCTGCCGGTCCTGCTGTACAACATCCCGCTCTTCGCAGGGACGAAGCTGTCACCGCAGCTCATTCGACGCGTGGCGGTCGAGCTGCCCTCGGTGATCGGCGTTAAGCTCACCGTCTCGGACTTCCAGTCGGTGTCGGAAGTGCTTGCCGCCGTGAAGCAGGTGCGGCCGGACTTCAGCGTCACCGTCGGCTTCGAGGACCTCGCGCTATCCGCGATGCTGGCCGGCGGTGACGGCGTCATCAGCGGCATGGCCAACTTCTGCGCCCCTACTCTGCTGAAGCTGGTCGCGGCCGCGCGTCGAGGCGACTTGCCGGACGCCGTCGCCGCTCACCGGGAGCTCATGCGCCTGTACCCCGTCTACTTCCAGTCGAACCCGCCGATCCTGGCGCTCAAGACGTTGTCGAACGCACTCGGGATACAGATCGAGCCGTTCGTCCGCACTCCGGTGCACGAGGATCTCGACGTGCGCCGACGCGTCGCCACGTGGATCGGTTCTCTCACCGAAGGCGCCATGTCCTAGCTACTTCGACCTGAAAAAGTCGAAGCAACTTCCCTTGTAGGACAAGGATTTCGCTGGGCCTGTGAGGGTGAGTGCTGACCCGCCAGCCGCTGCTGCAGTCGAGCCTTCCAGAAGCACCCGACTGATCTCATTAGTCAGGGCCCTTAAACGAACGTTCTACCGAAACCTGGCCAGCTCACTTCATCAGACGGCCCCTACCCAGCGCTTCATTCCTCGCCTTGACATGAGATGCAGATCACGTACGCTGCGGGTACACGTACCTTCGTTCGTATATGCGTTCCGCTGGGTAGTCGCTCAAGCTCCTTCACCCGAGAATGAAAGTTGCTATGTCCAGGCGATTAATACACGAGCACTTGTTCGGCATTGGGTAGCCCTCAGCGCCTTACGGCTTGCCCGCGTATTAGTTCAGTCCAGACCAACTTGAAAGGAGGTCGCCCTGTGTCGCTGGCGCTACAGTTACTGATAAATGGATTGACGCTTGGAGCCACACTGGCGATTGTGGCCTTAGGCTTGGCGCTTGTCTTCGGCGTGATGGGCATTGTCAACTTCCTACATGCAGAGTTCATCACGGTCGGCGGTTACACCACGTACTTCTTGGTCACTCGCACCGGCGCTTCGGCAATTCTTGGTGTATTAGTCGCAATCGTGGTCGGCGTCCTTCTGGGGTTTGCTACACAACGCTTGGTGCTGTCAAGGGTGGCTTCGCGACCTCCGCTTGATGGTCTGCTGCTCACCTATGGCCTGTCCGTCGTCGCCTTAGGGCTCATTACATACTTTTTCACAGGAGACTATCGCAGCTACCCTGCAGTGCTCGGCGGCGGGGTTAATTTTGCCGGCGTTCAGTTGGCGTGGCTCAACGTACTGGTGGCAGCGATTTGCGTGCTGCTCTTGGCAATTACCGCCGCGTTGCTGAAGCTGACCCGTACCGGTGCCGCCATCCGTGCCGCCTCGCAACACCGTGATGCGGCTGCCGCATGCGGAATAGATCTTCGCCGAATCGACGCAGTGGCTTTCGCGATAGGTGGCGGTTTAGGCGCCGGGGCAGGGGCGGTGTTGAGCATGACCTTCGTAACTACGCCCCAGCTAGGCCAGGAGTGGCTGCTGCTGGGATTCGTCGTCGTAGTGCTCGGCGGGCTAGGCAGCCTGGTGGGTGCAGTGATCGGCGGCCTCGCAGTGGGCATCGTGCAGGTGGTGTTCGGCTACGCGCTAGACGACACTTTTGCACTGCTGATCGTGTACCTGTTGTTGTTTGCTCTGCTGTTGGTCCGCCCGAGCGGCCTTGCTGGTAAGGCCGTCGCGGCATGAGCGTCCAGGAGGCCGAACGCAGTGCGCAGCGCGGCACGTCGGTTAGGTGGCGAAGCCACCGCAGCAGCACGCTTGCAGGGGTATGCCTGCTGGTAGCACTGGGAGTGTGCGGTGTCGTTCTACCGCAACTAGGCGTCAATACGTATGTCCTGTCGGTGGCCTATACCGTCGCTTTCTATGTGGCCGTGGCGCAGTCGTGGAACCTCTTCTCGGGGTTTACGGGGTACATCTCTTTCGCGCAAGGTGCGCTGGTGGGTGTCGGAAGTTACGCCGGCATTCTCGCCGCCAACCATGGCGCCTCCTTCATCGTTGCGGTCGGCGCCGGCGCCGGCGCCGCCCTGGTCGCTTCCGTACTAGTGGGCCTTCCGAGCCTTCGGCTACGAGGTATTGCCTTCGCGTTCGCCACTATTTTCTTCCAGGCGATCGTGCTGATCGCAACAGAAAAGAGCCCTTCGGTGACGAATGGACCACAAGGTCTTGCTTCGACACAGCTCAAACCGATCTCTGAGCTGCTAGTCGCGATGACACTTGTCGCTGTGACCGCCGCTATGCTGGTCCTGTTGCTGCGACGGTCACGGCTGGGGTTGAAGCTTCTCGCGATCAGGGAGGACGAGACAGCCGCAGGAGTCGTCGGCATCCGTACTATCCGGCTCAAACTGACGGCCTTCGCTGTCAGCGCCTTATTCGCTGGTGCCGCCGGCGCTATCCATGGCTTCTTCCTCTCCACGCTCTTTCCGGTGTCCGTCTTCAACATCAAGGGATCTGTCGAGCCGCTTGTTATCGCTCTCGTCGGCGGCCCAGCAAGCGCTTTTGGGCCCCTCGTCATGGCGACCGTGTACGGAGTCTCACAGGAAATCCTGCGCAGCCTCGGCTCCGAGCTGCAGCTAGTGCTACTTGGCGCCATTTTGGTGATCGTGGTGCTTTTCGCCAGAAATGGATTGGCGGGGCTTGTCAGCCGCGGCCTTGAGCGTGTACGCGCCCGCCGTACGAAGGAATCGTCATGATACCGCCTCTCCTAGAGGCCCGCGGACTGGAGTTATCGTTCGGGGGTGTTCGAGCGCTGGATGGCCTCAGCCTCGCCGTCACCGACGAGCACCATCTGTGGGGCCTTATTGGACCGAATGGCTCGGGTAAATCGTCATTGTTCAACGTGGTCAGCGGCTTGTACCGTCCGCAGTCAGGTACCGTGACCGGCACAGCGGTGAGCGGGGGGCGCCGCTCACCGACGCGCCTTGGGCGAACATTCCAGCATCCGCGGGTCTTCCCGTCCTTGACAGTGGCGGAAAACTTGCTGGCAGTCTCGTCCGGTATGAGCCGTAAGGCCGCCCAGACGCGGGTCACCGAGCTACTCGGGCTCTTAGGGCTTCCCGCCCACGTCGACCGGCGGGCCGGGGAACTCTCGATCGGTCAGCAAAAACTCGTCGAGCTCGCTCGCGCCTTGATGCAGAGTCCTGGCCTCGTTCTGCTGGACGAAGTCGCTGCCGGGATTAACCCGCGACTGCGCGACGACATTGCTGAACACCTTAGGGCATTGGCCAGTCACGGCACCCGTTTCCTCATCATCGAACATGATATGGACTTTTTGATGGGTCTGTGCTCCCGGGTGTTCTGCATGGCCCGCGGGCGGCTGATCGCTGAAGGGACGCCTGTGGAGATCCAACAAAACGACGCCGTCGCGGAACAATATTTAGGGGCTGCCCATGACTGAGAATTCAGAGACCCGACAGACCGAGCCCGCGCTCACGCTCAACGACCTAGAGGTCGGCTATGGCCCGTTCACGGTCCTGCGGGGTCTCAGCCTGTTTGTGCTGGGGGGAGAATCGGTGGCGCTGATCGGTGCCAATGGCGCCGGCAAGTCAACAGTGCTTAAGGCCGTCGCCGGCTTCGTCCGTCCGCGGCGTGGCTCGATCAAGTTGATGGGCGAAGTTATCTCCGGACTACGACCACACCAAGTCCTCCAGCAGGGTTGCGCCTACGTGGCCCAAGGACAGGACCTCTTCCCCGCAATGTCTGTGAAAGAAAACGTCGAAATGGGCGGCTACCTCTTGAACAGCGCCGCACTAGTGCGTACACGGCTCGATATCTGCATGGATCTGTTTCCAATCTTGCGGGAGAAGGCGACAATCAAGGCCGGCGGCCTTTCAGGAGGAGAAAGGCAGCAGATGAAGATCGCTCGAGCGCTCATGACCGAGCCGAGCGTCTTGCTGCTGGACGAGCCGTCCGCTGGCTTAGACCCGATCACTGTCGATCGGGTTTTCCACGACCTTCGAACGGTCCGTCAGCAGACCAATGTGGGGGTGCTACTCGTCGAACAGAACGTCGGTAAGGCACTGGACAACGCGGAGCGCGTCTGCGTACTCAACCTAGGTGTGGTCTCTAGGACAGCAACCCCCCAGGAGTTGACCAACGATGGTGGAATCCGAGATGTGTACCTGGGTGCCACGACGTCCGAACGACGAACCTCCAGTATGCCCGGGCCCACGAACAACGATCAATCCAAAGCACGCGGACGAGAGGATCAGGCATGAGACGAGTACAGCTGTTCGGCGCAGCGCTGTTGGCGGTGGTGCTTATGACGGCAGGTTGCGGAAGCGCAAGTAGTGGATCCGCGAGTGCCACTGGGCCCATCAAGATTGGTGCGGTTATCTCCTTAACCGGTAAATTTGCGCCCTCCGCGCAGTACGTCCAGGAGGGCTATAAATACTGGGAGACAACTGTCAATGACGCTGGCGGGATCAACGGCCGTAAGGTCCAGTTGATCATCCGTGACGACCAAAGCGATGCGGCTGCCGCAGCCAGTCTTGCCCGAAGTCTGGTGGAGAAGGATGGGGTTTTCATGATTCTTGGTCCCTACGGATCGGGCTCGACTGATACCATGGCCGCTGTTCTTGAGCAACTCCAAGTGCCCATGCTCGGCACGATCGCCTCGGACTCCGCAATTTGGGACCGCCGTAGCCTGAAGTGGTCCTTCCAAGCGTTCCCAAGCTCGGACAACGATCACGAGTCGTTCGTGAACGTTGCCGCCGATCAAGGCGCGAAGCGGATCGTCATCATCAATGAAGAGGCCGGGTTCTCCATCGCCGCCGCCGCGAAAGGCAAGGCGCTGGCCGAGAAAAAAGGCATGGCGGTCTTGTCACTGAGCTACCCCTCGACCTCGAAGGACTTCAGCTCGATCGTGCAGAAGATGAAAGCCTTCAATCCCGACGCCATTTCTATGGGTGGCTACTATGCACCAAGCATTGCACTCACGAAGGAGATGATCGGTCAGGGTCTTAACGTACCGGGCTATCACTTCATCCAGTCTTCTGACGGTGTTACTGCCGATGCGTTAGGGCCAAACGTTAATGGCATATCCGGGCGCTCGTCGTGGGAGCCGCAGCTCAAGACGCCGAAGAACACGGAGTTCGTCAAAGGGTACGAGTCGCAGTTCAACCGCGCACCCAGCTACCATGCCGCCGCGGCCTATTCGGCCGGACAAGTCACTGAGGCTGCAATTAAGGCGGTAGGAACCGATCGGGACAAGGTCCGTAACTTCTTCGCGACGCAGTCCGTCGAGACAGTGCAAGGGACATATAGGGTCAACGATAAGGGTCAACAGACTGGGTTCACGTATGTGGGAACGCAATGGCAAAGCGGCAAGAAACAGATTGTCTGGCCAAGTGATCAAGCCACAGCCAAACCGGTCTGGCCGAAGCCGGCATGGTCATGACTGACCTTGTAACGATCACTGCCCGCGGGCGTTACTTTGACGAGCTTGAATTCGGCGTGGTCTACCAGCATCGGCCGGGCCGAACTGTCGGGGAATCAGACAATACACTCTTCTCTGTCCTCACCATGAACCCACAAAGCCTGCACCTGGATGCTCACCATAGCGAGGGAACCGAGTTTGGGCAGCGACTTGTCAACAGCCTGTTTACGCTCGCGACACTGGTTGGACTGTCGGTGGCGGACCTGACGCAGGAGACGACCGTAGCCAACCTCGGTTTCGGTGAAATCACTTTTCCGCAGCCAGTGTTTCATGGGGACACGCTCTACGCCGAAACCGAAGTGATTGATAGCCGCATCTCGATCGCGTCCCGATGCCGGTGTAGTGACCTTTGAACACCGAGCAAGAAACCAACGGGGTGACATCGTGGCAGTTGCCCGCCGCACAGCGCTCATGCACCGAACGCTTTCAGGAATAGGGGGCGGTGCGTGAGTGGCCGCAGGCAGCAGCGGTCCCGCATTATCCATCGTTTCTCCGATGAGATCGAGTCGGAGTGCGGAAAGTTGACATCGACTGATCGACGAGCCGCGTCTGGCCCATGCACTTTAACTTCGCTCGATACGATGGGGCGGCCATGAGCCATCCCCAGCGCGATGTGCTCGCGCACCTTCATGTACTCGATATCTCTCAGCTGCTGCCCGGTCCTTGTGCAGCTCAAATACTGGGCGACCTTGGCGCGCGTGTCATCAAAGTTGAGCCTCCGCAGGGGGACGGGGGACGCCAGATCCTTGGCGGTTTGTTCTCAGCGGCGAACCGCAACAAGCGCAGCCTCGCTCTGGACCTCAAAAGCGAGGCAGGCCGCGCAGATTTCTACGAGGTTGCCCGTGCCGCGGACGTGATCATCGAGGGGTACCGGCCCGGCGTCGTAGATCGGCTGGGGATCGGCTATGCCCAGGTGGCGGCTGTCCATCCCACAATTGTATACTGTTCTGTTTCTGGTTACGGTCAAGACGGAGTGAACAGCCACGTTCCCGGCCATGACATTAACTACCTGGCCGCCTCGGGCGCGCTGTCGTTTCCAGGACATTGGGGGGAGAAGCCACGCCGGCCGGGAGTGCCGATGGCTGACGTGGCGGCAGCCAGTTACGCCGTGATAGCGATACTGGCCGCGCTCGGAGAGCGAGATCGCACGCACCAGGGTTGTCATTTAGACGTCAGTATGACCGACGTGATGAGTGGATGGGCTGCAGTCCGCGGAGGTGCCCGGCTTGAGCGTTCCGCCGACGACCGCCGGCACCTTTACCCAACCAACGACATCTTCATGACCAAGGACGAACGTTGGCTCGCGGTGGGAGCCGTGGAAGAGCGCTTCTGGGAAGAACTGAAGCATGTGCTGTCGACTGACGAACCGCGGCTAACTGACCGCCGGTTCGTCGGCCTCGAAGCTCGACTTGAGCACGGTGACGAGGTTCATTCGCTTCTATCCGGGGTGTTTGCGAGGCATTCATTGGAAACCTGGATTGCGCGTTTCGAGCATACCGACGTACCTGTCAGCGCCGTGCAATCCTTGGAAGAGGTCGCCGATCGTGAAGCATCCACCGGCCGGGGAATCATGCAGGAGGTTGACGGTGAACGCCACATTGTATTCCCGGTGCGCATGGACGGTGTTGTCATGGGTCGCCTGCGCTCGAAGTCGCCCGGGTTAGACGACAGTGGTGCGGCGCTGCGCCGCGGCGACGATGCATGGGCAGAAAGTTAACCAGCGCCCGATAAGTCGCCGCGCTATCAACCGCGAGCTTTGGGTCGCTCCGCTGATGAATCGAAATGGCCGGCGACCACGAGCGCGCCGCGGGGACGGCCACCATATTCGAAATAGGAAGGTTGCCCAGTGTCCGACTTGCTAGCTGGAACTACTGTGGTCCTGGTAGGAACCACCCGCCCCATGATGGCTGCTGCACGCTGGTATGCAGATCTGGGCGCGACGGTGCGGGTCAAATCGACGGCCACGCCTGACCTCGCGGATCGGCTGTGGCTCGGTGACCACGCCCAAGTGCGAGGCGATGTCGTGGCGAACCTGCGGATCATCGAACACGGCGCCGACGAGCACGGTGTCACGGCGCCGGTGACCGTCCGTTACTCGAGCACCGGCGAAACCGCACCAAACAGCCACCAAACCCTCGACGAACGCGAGCTTGCCGCTGTGGGCGGGGTGGCGGTCGCGATCGGATCGCCCGACCGACCTCCGTTGCCCCTGCCTGAGGGTTGCCTTGATCACATGGTGGGGACCCACATTGCGGGTGCTGGACTCCTAGCTCTCTTCGCTGGTACGGCGGAGGTCGAAGTTGCTGCGGTAGACGTGGCGGCATGGGCGGTCGCAACGAACGCCAATCTGTACCTGCCCTACGGCTCACCGTGGTATAGAGCGGGGCGCAGGGCGAGCGGAAGCGGTGGCGGCTACCCGTACAGCGTGTTCGACGTGGCCGACGGTCAGTTTTGCTTGATCGGGCGAACCACCGCCGACTGGGAGTCACTCGTTCGGGCTATGGGCTCCCCGACGTGGGCAACGGAGCAGCGGTACAACGATCGACGGGCCATGGGTCGTGACTATCCGCAGGAAGTGGACGACCGGCTCGCCCCGTGGCTAAGCTCACATACTCGCGATGAGTTGCTAGTCCTCGCGGCCGAGTTCGGTTTCCCGGCCGGCCCTCTCCGTACCCCCGCGGAGGTACTTTCGATGCCGTCGATGGCCGATCGTTGGCGGCCCGCCACCGTGGATGGGACAGACGCCCGGACGCCTGGCGAGCCTCTCGACGTGGTGTCCACATCCGGCGCGGAGCCGCCACCGCCGCTGGACGGGCTCTTCGTCCTCGATCTGTCCTGGGTGTGGTCAGGCCCGGCAGTCGGTACCGCGCTCGCCGACGTCGGCGCGACAGTCCTGAAGGTGGAGAGCTCAACACGGCCAGACAACACCCGCTTGCGTGGCCGCTCCTCGGCAGCCGCTGTATCGGCTGAGGCGCCAAGCCTAGAGTTGACGCCATACTTTCACGCAGTGAATCGCGGCAAGCGCAGCGTTGCGCTCAACCTCACGACAAGCGAGGGCCGAGCCGCGCTGGCGCGTCTAGCAGATCAAGCCGACATCATCATCGAAAACCTGAGCCCGGGGGTGATGACTCGCTTGGGTGTCGCACCTGGAAAGGTACATGCAACAAATCCCAGTTGCGTCTACCTTTCCATGCGCGGCTATAGGGAACATCCGACCACGGCAGGCCTCCGGGCCTATGCCCCCGTACTTTCCGGTAGCGCTGGTATCGAATCTCTGGTCGCGTACCCAGGTGAGGCGCCCATCGGAATGATGACGTTCGGTCTTTCGGACGCAAATGCGGCAAGTCAAGGCCTGCTGCTCGCCTTAGCCGGGCTCTGCGCCCGCCGCGCGCGCGGTAGCGGCGCGGCCATCATGTTGTCGCAGTCCGAGGCAGCAGCGCTCGCTAACGGGCGCAACCTCGTGCGCACACAGATCGGATCCCTCGAGAGCGGGCTGCAGCCCCTCGATGACGACGACTCCGTCGTCACAAGGGAGAAATTGCCATCAGCGCCATGGACGAGCGCAGACCTCTTTGCCAAGGTGTCTACCCGCTGGGCCGGGGAACTAGAAGTCGCCCGGCTCCCCTGGCGACAAAACGGCGAGTTCCCCACCGTCCGTGGTGCAGGACCCGAGCTAGGCCAAGACACCGCAAGTTCGCTGACTGAGCGACTCGGCATGACCGCTGCTGACGTCGCGGAGGGGCGTAAACGCGGGGCTTACGTGTGATGGTATCGCCAACATCTGGTGGAATCGACTTCAGCCAAATCTTGCAGCCCGGCGACCACGTCTTGTTGGGCGGGTGTGCCGGGGAACCGCTTGCCCTAACCGCGCTACTCGTCGAGCAGCGACATCGCCTCCCGGAGATCGAGGTGCTGCTGGGATTCACAATGCTGCCAACGATCACCGCCGAGCACACAGATGCCTTACGCATAACCATCTTCGGCGCCTACGGCCACAACAGGGCATTGGCGACGTCCGAAAAGGTCGACATCCTCCCTTGTCAGCTTGCTATGCTTCCTGCCCTGATACGTTCCGGCGAGGTGCCGGTCGACGTGCTGCTCGTCCAGGTCTCCCCACCGAACGTTGATAGCATGCACAGCCTCGGTGTCACTGCGGACGTCTTGCTCGCCGCGGCGAAACGTGCCCGAATCGTGGTAGCCGAAGTGAACGAACAGATGCCCTTTACCTACGGGGACACGCTCGTGCCCGCGGAGCGACTCGATTTCACCACCCTGACGTCACGTCCGTTGCCGGAGTACTCCGCAACGGCGGGCAGCGCCATCGAGTCAACCATCGGTGCACATGTGGCCAGTCTCGTACCCGACCGCAGCGTGCTACAGATGGGTATCGGCCGGGTGCCGGATGCGGCCCTCATGCATCTGCACGACAGAATCGACCTCGGAATCCACTCAGGACTGGTAGGCGACAGCATGCTAGATCTGATCGAATGCGGTGCGGTCACCAACGCGCGCAAACCAATGGACGTCGGAATCACTGTTGCGGGAACCCTCATGGGGAGTCGGCGCTTGTACGATTGGGCGCATCAAAACAGCTTCCTTAGCATGCGCTCGACGCAGTATACGCATGCCCTGGCCGTCCTTGAACGGCTCGACACCTTCGTGTCGATCAATTCGGCCATCGAGGTTGATCTCACCGGACAGGTGAATGCCGAGACCATCGGCGGTAAGTATGCTGGAGCGGTTGGCGGCCATGTCGACTATGTGCGTGCCGGAACCGCAGCACTCAATGGCCGCTCAATTGTCGCACTACCTTCGTCAGCCTCCAATGGCGCAATTTCTCGTATCGTGTTTCGGCTCGCGGACAGTGTGACGACGCTGCGGACGGACGTTGACGCGATCGTGACGGAGTATGGAATCGCAGAGTTGCGCGGTTGTTCGCTTCGGGAGCGTGCCCGGCGGATGATCAAGGTCGCTCATCCCAACCACCGCGAACGACTCGAACGAAGCGCCGCAGACCTTTGTTGATCGGGTTGGAGAGTCAGTCAGATCAGGCAAGCTGGGCCGTGAGGGCTTCCGCGGCCGCATAGACTGCCTGCCCGAGCTCGTCCATCCGGGGCAGCATCCGGTTGGTTGGGCCCGCGACACTGAGACAGCCCGCGAGTCGTCCTGACTCACGGAAACCAGCTGCCGCCGCACACACTCCAGGTACCGTCTCTTCTCGATTGAACGCGATGCCTGTGCTCCGCACCTCGGCGAGCTCAGCAACGAGCGCCGCCTTACGGCGGTCATCGGGGACATGGCAGCCGAGGAAGGTTTCGAGGCGGCGAGGGCTCATGTCGGCAAGGTGCACCTTGCCCATGCTCGTCGGCAAAATGGCTCTCCGTTGGTGCAGGGGCGCTGAATACTTGATGACTTGTCGAGACTCGATCGAGTGCAGGTAAACGATTGAGCCACCCACGCGGACGCCGAGCATGACCGTTTCATCAAACCGCGTGTTTAGTTCGATCATAGCGGCTTCCGCCACCCGGGCAAGTGTGGGCCGTCCTGCTGGCGCAAACAGCGCTTGAATCGCCGGGCCGATAGTGTATAAACCATCCCGCTCGATCAGGTAGCCGACTGCAACGAGCCCCTTGAGCAAGCCGTGGACCGACGACTTGGGAGCATCGAGTTCGTCCGCAACTGCAGTGAGCCGCACGCCGTGGCGCTGTCCCGCAGCCGTCTCCAGAATGGCGGCCACTCGGCTCACCGTTCTGTGTCCGTCAGCTGCGCCAACGGTTTCCCGAGCATCTTGACTCACCCGTGTCCCTTTCCCTATCCTGTAAACACTCTACTAATGGAGTCGACCGCTTCCCAGCCGAACACGCTTCATCGCAGCAACGCCGCAAGCTATAAGTCCAGTTATCGTTCGCGGCATCCGACGCCGTCGCTGCTGGCGGCGCTTTGAGCGCCCCGTGCGGGTGCGATCACTCGTCGTGGCCAGCCATCAGTAGGATTTCGGAAGTCCGAGTACATGCTGCGAGACGTAGTTCAGTATCATCTCTTGGCTGATCGGTGCCAGCCGTAGCAACCGTGACTCTCGAAAGTACCGCTCCACGTGATATTCCTTCGCGTACCCCATGCCTCCGTGCGTCTGGATCGCGCGGTCAGCCGCCTGGAAGCCAGCATCCGCGCATAACCATTTAGCCATGTTCGCCTCCCGCCCGCAGGACAGCCCGTGGTCGTAGCGCCAGGCAGCGTTGCGAGCCATGAGCTCAGCCGCGTCTAATCGGGTAACCGCCTCGGCCAGCGGGAAGGCGATGCCTTGGTTTTGTCCGATGGGGCGGTCGAACACCACGCGGTCGTTGGCATACTGCACCGCTTTGCGTATCGCCGCGCGCCCCAGACCCAGGGCTTCATGCGCCAGAAGGATCCGTTCTGGATTCAGCCCGTCGAGGAGATACCTAAATCCTTGCCCCTCCTCGCCGATTCGGCTCTCTAATGGCACCCGCAGGTCGTCGAATAGCACCTCAAAGGAGGACACTGCATTCCGGCCCATTTTGGGAATCGCACGCAATTGCACGGCGTTGGATTCGATGTCGATGACAAACAGCGACATTCCGTCGGTAGGCTTGCTGCCTTGGTCCCGAGGAGTAGTCCTGGCAATGAGGATCATTTTCTGCGAGTCGGCAGCCTTGGTGATCCACACCTTGCGGCCGCTAATGACATAAGAGTCACCGTCACGGCGGGCGAAGGTCGTGATGCGCGTCGTGTCAGTGCCGGCATCCGGCTCGGTCACGGCGAAGCACACATGCAGGGAGCCGTCGACCGCGCCCGGCAGGATCGCGCGGCGGAGCTCCTCGCTGCCGTGCTTGACGATAGTATTGAGGCCGAAAATGGTGAGGTGCATGGAGCTGCACCCATTCATGCCAGCGCCTGACGCCGCGATTTCCTCGAGCAGCAAGGAGGCCTCCATGATCCCGAGTCCGCCGCCACCATACTGCTCAGGAATTGCGATACCCAGCCACCCGCCTTCGGCAAAGGTTTCGTAGAAGTCACGGGGAAATTCGTGCTTTTCGTCACGGTCCGCCCAGTACGCATCGGGATAAGTGGCCGCTAGCTCCCGTACCGCTTTGCGGAGCATCTCCTGCTCCTCAGTCAGCTCGAAGTTCATCTCTACTGCCTTCCGGTGTTCGTGGTGCTGGCGACGATGGCGCGCGTGTGAGCGTAGAGCGGAGCATCGATCATCCGGCCTTGATAGGTGAAGACCCCTCCGCCGCTGCGTTCGGCAGCGGTGAGCACACCGTCTGCCCAAGCGAGCTGTGTGGGCGTCGCAGCGAACGCGGCCCGGATAATATCGACGTGCTTGGGATGGATGCAGGCCTTGGCGAGGAAGCCCACCGCCGCGGCTTGGTTCGCCTCTGCTGTCAGAGCGTCGAGGTCGTCGACATCGAGGTTGACGGCGTCTATGGCTGGGCGACCGGCAGCTGCCGCGGCGAGCAGAACAGTTGAGCGCGCCTGCTCGATCACGGAGTAGTACCGACCCTCCAGGTCCCGGCTGGAGCGGCCACCCAGGTCCGCGACTAGGTCTTCTCCACCCCAGAAGAGCGCGGCGCAGTTGGTCTCGACCGCGATGTCCGCAGCGCGGACTACGCCAGGTGCGGTCTCGCACAACGCGATAACCTGTAGTTCGGCCAATCCCCTTACGTCTTCGGGGCTGCTGACCTTGGGGAGCATCACCGTCCGCGCGCCAGCAGCGAGGACGGCCCGCACGTCCGCGGCGTACCACGGGGTACCCACCGCGTTCACCCGGACCACGGCGCGGTCGCCGAACCTCGGCAGGGCTTTCAGCACAGCGGCGCGCGCAAACTCTTTGTCCTGCGGGCCGACTGCGTCCTCAAGGTCGAGCAGCACGACATCAGACTTCTCAGCCGCCCTGTCGAAGCGCTCCGGACGGTTTCCGGGACAGAACAGCAACGCGGGCCCCGGTGGGCTGAATGCCATCAATTCTCCTATGTCCGATGCGGAGCGCATCAGAGTCGATCGCACAGCGAATCCCGCGATGGCTCAGTGGGCGTTGCCCGCATTGAAGTACGCCAACTCGTCGTCTTTTAGACTTCAATCGCCGGACGTATTTAGAAACTTCGTTACCTAAATGCGATCGCTTTTAGCGTAGCCGTCCCGCGAGGGCAGGTCAAGGGCTCGCGTTGACTCATCAAAGATGCGCGCGTGGGTGGGGTCGTTGACTCATCTGGGAATGCGCGCGTGCGGCGCGCCTGCCGGGCCGGCTTCGGCGGGCCGGTTAGGCCCAGCGGATGGGACTTTCGATGAGCCAGCGGCATGCGGTGACCAAGGCGATCGCGACGCGGTACAAGCGGGCGGACAAGGCGGGCAAGGGCAGGATCCTCGACGAGCTGTGTGCGACGACGGGCTGGCACCGCAACCATGCCCGTAAGGCGCTCGGGCAGGCGTTGAGGCCGAGGATCGTCGCACCGCGCAAGCCGAGGCCGCCGCTGTACGGGCTGGATGTCATTGGGGCGCTGCAGTTCTGCTGGGCAGTCTTGGGCGCCCCGAAGGGCAAGCGCCTGGCCCCGGTGCTGGGTGAGTTGGTTGCGACGCTGCGCCGCTTCGGTGAGCTTGACCTCAGCGAGGAGGTTGCGGTGGCGTTGATGGGAATGTCGGCGGCCACGATCGACCGCCGTCTGGCCGCTGACCGGGCGAAATTGGAAGTTCGGGGTCACTCACACACCAAGCCCGGCTCGTTGCTGAAGGACTCGATCCCGATCCGCCCACCTGGGCGCAGTGGGACGACGCGGTGCCCGGGTTCGTGGAGATCGACCTCGTCGGACACGAGGGCGGCAACGCCATCGGTGATCACGCCTACACGCTGACCGTGACCGACATCGCCACCGGCTGGACCGAGAACCGCTCAGTACAGAACAAAGCCCAAAAGTGGTTGTTCGCAGCACTTCTCGAGATCAGGCACGTCTTCCCGTTCCCGATCCTCGGGGTGGATTCGACAACGGCAGCGAGTTCATCAACTGGCACCTGCTGCGCTGGTGCGAAGCCGAGCAGATCACCTTCACCCGTTCCCGCTCGGGCAATTCCAACGACGGGGCCCACGTGGAGCAGAAGAACTGGGCGATCGTGCGCACCGTCGTCGGCTGCCACCGCTACGACACACCACCAGAGTTATTGCTAATCAACAGGATCTGGGTGCTGTAGTCGCAGATGACGAACTACTTCAGCCCGCAGCAGAAGCTCGTCTCCAAGGTCCGCAACGGCGCCAAGGTCACCAAGACCTACGACACCGCGGCCACCCCGTACCGCCGCGCTATCGGACACGACAGCCTCACCGTCCATGGCCTTGGTTTTGCGCAGCATGTGGCAGTGGATGTTCTCCGGCACGGTGGGGTCCGCGGCCACGAACGTGAACGGCCCCGACTCGGCCAGCGGGCGGGTCCGGAACGCGGCCACCTGGGCGTCGAGGTCGGCCGCCATCCGCGGCACCTGCGACTTCGACAGGCTGGTGATCCCCAACGTCTGCACGAGCTTGTCCATGCGCCGGGTGCTGACGCCGAGCAGATGGCAGGTCGCCACGACGCTGATCAGCGCGGCCTCGGCCCGCTTGCGCCGCTCCAGCAGCCACTCCGGGAAGTACGAGCCGGTGCGTAGTTTCGGGGTCGCCACGTCGATCGTGCCGACCCGGGTATCCAGGTCGCGGTGCCGGTAGCCGTTGCGGGAGTTCACCCGATCCGGCGAGACGACGCCGTACTCGGCGCCACACACCGCGTCAGCATCAGCCGACAGCAACGAGTTGATCACCGTGCCCAACAGGTGCCGCATCAGATCCGGCGACGCGTCCGACAGAGCTTGGGCCCAACAGGCGGGCAGGGTCGACCACGTGAGGTGCGGTCATCGCGATGTTCCTTTCGAGAGTGCTGTGGAAGGTTCACTCGAAAGATCACGCGATGACCGCGTCTACGTCCAGCAAGACACGCCGAGCGTCGATCACGACAACCGCGTTACACCACTATCGGGGACGCAACTCGCAACGCCCTACGCTTGATCTTGCCATTGACCGTCTTGGGTAAATGTTCTACGTACTCCACGAGCCGCGGATATTCGTGCCGGCTGAGCTCTCTCTTGACGAGTTCCTGGAGTTCAGCGGTGAGGTCCGCCGTCCCGGAGCGGCTGGTGACGAGGAAGGCCTTCACCACGAGTCCCCTCGTCACATCGGGCACGCCGACAACTGCCGCTTCCTCGACGTCGGGGTGGGAGAGAAGGGTTCGTTCGACTTCCAAGGGGCTGATGGTCCAGCCAGCAGAGATGATGACGTCGTCGGCTCGTCCGCCGTAGTAAAAGAACCCCTCAGCGTCCACGGAGCCGAGATCTTTAGTACGAAGCCACCCGCCGCGACGGCGGATACTGATTTCGCCGGGGTGCTCGGGCGGCAAAGAATTGCCTCGATCATCAAGCACGGCGACATCGCAGCCCGGCATGGGCTTGCCAAGAGCGCCGGGCTTGGGCTCGTAATCGGGGAAACCGGGATAATTGACGATGATTACGCCCGTCTCCGTCGTTCCATACAGACCGCAGACAGAAACGCCGGCTTGGCGCCGGAAGTCATGTTGGGAAGCGGCTCCCAACTCTTCGCCGGTGTACGATGCCTTCTCCAGGGACCTGATCTCTGCGAGGCGACCCGTCCGCAAGATCATCCGGTATACCGTGCTGGCCGCAGCGAGGTTCGTGATTCTGAGCTCCCGAAGCACGTCAACGAGTCGTTCGGGCGAGAAGCGGCCGGAGTAAGAGCCCGCCGCAACGCCTAAGGACCAGGGGGCGATGGTTCCGTGCCATAGCCCGTGCCCCCAAGCAGGGGACGACGGGCAGAAGAACCTGTCGCCGCGTTTGAGTCCTGTGGCGAAGAGGCCAGCGCGCGCGAGCGTCACGACGGAACGCTGTTCGTGACGCACCGCTTCAGCAAGCTGTCGTGTGGTGCCGGACGTGTACTGCAGGACCGCTGTGTCCGATGCTGCAGTACAGGGGACATAGACCTCCGAGAGCGCAGCGAGTGCACTCGCAAGCCCCGAATTGTACACAATGTGCTCGGTCGACAGCTTCTCCACAACGGGGCGTGCCGCCTCATCGACCACCATCAGCACTGCCCCAGAATCGTCTACCCTGTCCCGCACGGCATCGACGCCGAACAAGGTGTACAACGGCACAGCTACCGCGCCGCGCTTGATCGTGCCTAACAACGCTGTGTAGAACTCTCGTGACGGCTCCATCATGATGCCGACGGATTGCCCGCTTTGGACACCGCGCTGCTCGAGCCAATGCGCGAACTGCGCCGTGGCCCGACTCAGGTCACCGAAGGTTGGCTCGTCGATCCGTCCATTGGCGAAGGCAATGCGGGCAGCGACCGCCTCGGGGTCGTGACGGTCGATACATTCATGGGTGATGTTGAGCCGATCTTGGTCGCCGTCGAACAACGCCCACATATCCTGCCATGAGAATTGTTCGAAGGCTTCCTTGGCAGTGGCCTTCAGCTCGGTCATCCCCGCCGTTCCTGCTTCGATAGTACGACCTCGGCCGTTCCTCGCGCCGACTCCTGGCCGTCCTGGTTGATCGCCTCGAGCTTTATCTCTACTTTGCCCGTGTCGGTGTCGACCGCGGTGACGTGGCCTTCAGCGGTCACTAGCTCCCCCAAGACGTTGTGTCGGCGTACCTCGACATTCAGGTACCGGAGGAAGCCATCGTCTCCCATCCAGTCCGTGACAACGTGGCTCATCCAGGAGACACGCTCGGGTCCGTAGTCGTAGGCCCCGGGAACTCCGACACGGCGGGCAAGATCCGGATCCCAATGGACCCGCTCTGGCGGCTCGGGGACGCCCCACTCATTCGGAATCGCGAGGGCCGGGTGGCGGCTAAACAGGTCGAACGCATCCGCGTGTGCCCGGACGTAGAGACCGCCCCACCCAAGCAGATAGGCGATTGCCGTAGTGGCTGTGTAGGGGCCCTTTGTGATCCGCGGAAGTCGGTCGCCGACCTGGACGTCTTCCACGTACCGAGTCAGGGCGCCGCGGCGGCGGCCCTCTTCATCCCGGTAGCGCTGAGCGATTTCGGCGATCTGCTCCTCGTTCCACTCCACACGGATATCTTCGTACTTATTGATCTGCCTCGCGCTATCGCGTTCAGTGCGAAAGCAGTACGAGTGGCCCGTGCAGACGAGGATGCCTTCTTGATCGCGGAAGGGAACCTCGTATACCTGCTGGAATGAGCGACCGGCGAACTTGCTTGGGCGCTCGATCAGCTCACTCAGGCTCGCGGCACCGGTAAGTCGGTCGCCAACCTGTAGCGGTCGTTCAAAGTTAAACGTCGCGCCCGCGTACATAGCGTGGATGCCGGGGAGCCCAGTCACGTAGCCGCTGAATACCTTATCCATGGCGAGCAGCATGCTCGGCGGTGCACCCTGTATTCCTCCCCGCGCGGACGCATACACAGGGTCTGTCCAAAGGGGATTGCGGTCGCCAATTCCATGCGCATAGTGGCGGATCGCGTCAGTGGTTAACTCGACAATGTGCGGTCGGTCGCTTCGGATAGGCTTACCGATCATAGATCGTAGCTGTTCCACTTGTTGGTCATCGATTGACGCAAATTCCCGCGCCTGCGGCTCCTGCATCGTCATGCTGACTCCCATTCACATAGTTCAACCGATTGCGGAGACGAACGAATACCCAAAAACAATAGCTGTAACAGCAAGGAAAATATTCGTAATGGCGATTCACCTTTATTCGCTGCAGACACGATGGTCACTGCCATACACTTAGGCCCGAGTTCATACTGGCAGTACGAGGATGTAGCTCCGACGGATTTAGCGTCGGGTAGAGCATGCTCTTTACTTTGGGTTTGGGGCTACCGTCTCCCTCTCACTCCTTCTAGCGAGCCCCTGAGCGGCCCGCATCAATTGACTCAGTAATTGACCACAACGACGGTTCCTTTGTCTCTGCGCTGATGCGCGTGAAACACGTGATCGACGCATCAACAGAAAAGTTCGTATATACAAACGCGCGTTCGACTAAGTAAAATGTAGGACTGCGGTCACGGCTTGTCAAGGGGGAAATTTCGTGTGCGGAGGTGCAAGACGCATGTGGGGGTTCCGCTCCGCCACGAGTACGAGCACCCAGACTGGCCACTGGTCGTCGCAGTTGGGGCAGTGGTCGTCGAGGAACAACCGCCCGGGCGGACCGCCCGGCACGACACTGTCCACCGCCCAGGTGCCCCACACGGCCTCCGGTCGCATCGTGGTGCCGCCTCAGGCCGGCGGACACACGTCGTCCACGACGATAGTGAGGCACGCGGCCGCGTCGCGGGTAAGGCCGGCGGGTAGCGCGGTCTCCATGTGGGTGAGCATCCGGTGCCCGACCGACGCCGGCCGCCACGGCCACGGCGAACGGGTCCCCGCCGACCACCCGGTCATGACTGTGAAGGTCACCACTACCGTGACGGCGCCTGGGACGAGGATCCGCAGCAGGGGGCGGGCATCGCCACGGCTGGCATCGCCGCGGCGAACGTGTTCGCGTGCGATAAGCGCCTGCACCGAAGCCGCCGGCCCCGGGGTGGCGCGAGCGTCGTGGGCCGCGACGACGTCCCATGCCATGCTCGCCCGGGCGGCGATCGTCGGCCCCGTGCTGCTCTCGTCCCCGCTCATCGTGGCCCCCTTCGTCGTGGTGGGTGACGCTAGGCGCGCTCCCCGACAGTTCGGCCGTGCCCGCTCAGAACAGAGCGGGCTGCCCGGCTGCCTCTAACGCTTTCCGGACCGCCTCGGGGTCCCACCCCGCGCGTACCGCGTCGCGCAGCGCGCGTGAGCGGGTGGCCCGCTGCGCACGGTCGAGGCCGTACCAGCGGTGCGGCTACCCGCGCCCCCACGCCGACCGGCGCGGCCCATCTGGGCGAGGTTCTGGGCTTGGGTGCTGACCTCGAGGTGGCCGCCGACCGCCTCGGCGCGCACGCACAGCGGCAGCTCGCAGACATCGTGCATGACGATGTCGTGCTCACCGAGGACCAGGCCCCGGGCCCGGGCGTAGCGGTGCGGGCGCACGACACGCTTGTGGCCGTTGCGGTTGAGCCAGAACCGTCCGTACCCGTGGTCGGTGATGGCACCGACTCACAGCCAGCAGTCCCGTGGGCCGGGTCCCTGAACGACGAACCGGGTGAAGCGCGCGACCTCCGCGGCGTGCACAGCCGCGTCGACCCGCAGCACCGCCGCTCCCGGTGGCGACCCGGCCCGGACGGACACGGTTGGATCAGCTCGCCCGCGCGGCCGCGCCGGTGCGGGGGTCGGCCGCTTCTACTTTGTTCTCCTCGGCCGCGGTGGTGCGCTTGAGTTTGCGGACCTCGGTGGTGGTCAGCCCGACGAGAACAGCGACGCGGGCTGGGGGCTCCCCGAGGTCGAGTAGGGACTGCACCGCCGCGCTGCGGGCGGTGTCCGCCGCCTGAAGGGCGGTGATCGCGGTGTCCCGGGCGTCCTCCGCCTCGTAGTAGGTGGTGGTCGCGTCCTCGACCGACTTCTCGTGGTCGCGCCGCTCGGCGTCGAGCACCGCCTTCGCGGCGCGGGCGCGTTCCCGGGCGGTTACCTTCGTTGTGCTGGTCCTGGCCATGGTCAAGCTCCTCACGGTGTGTCATAGATGGTGCGCTCGAGGGTGCCGGTGGCGATGGCACGCCGGTCGCCGCTCGGTGGCGGTCGGGGTGGGGGAGGGGAGGACCCGGGCGGCGGTGAGGATGCTCAGGTCCAACGACCAGTCCACCGCCGACCGGGTCCGCCACACCCGGGCGGCCATGGCGATGTGGGCGTCGGTGTCGGCGGCACTCCACTGGTTGACCGCCCGCAGGTGCGCGTGCGCCTGCGGGCCTTGTCCGGTGACCTCGGAGAACCGGACGTGCGTCGTGTGGTGGCAGCGGGTGCACAGGCACACGAGCCGCCGCAGGGTCTGTACCCGGGTCGTGTCGTCGTAGGACCAGCGTTCGTGCGCCTGCAGCCACAGCCCGCGCGACGGTTCGGCCCCGGTACCGCACACCTCGCAGTGATGACCGGTGCGCCCCACCACGAGGGCCTTCACCCGCCCCCAGTCCGCCGGTAACAGGCAGGTGCGCAATTTGGTGAGCCAGTACGCCGTCGGGATCAGGTCCACGAACAGTCCGTCACCGAACGTCCGGTCTTCCCCGGGGAGTGGATCGGGCAGCGCCGGGGCCGCCGCCCACGCGTTCAGCTGGTCGACTCGGCCAGGTAGGGCGAACCAGCGGCGAGCAGCCCCGTCCCATCGGGCACCGAGCGCCTTCGTCGCGTCCTTGTCCGCGTAAGGAACGTCCAGCCACACCCGCCTCTCGGAATGTCCTGGCTTCCCGCGAACGTCCCCCGACATGCCTGCACGCTACCGCACCACAAGGCGTGACACGGTGCCTCCAGCCGGCCCTTCCGAACGCAGGACAGCGGGCGAGATCGGACCGCCGCACAACGGCGAAACCAACGAGCACAGGCACACACCTCTTGCACTATGGTCACGAAACCATCACGGCTGCTACGGTGACGCTCGTGATGTCGCTTCACAAGCTGACCGCGGGGGACGGGTATACGTACCTGACCCGGCAGGTGGCCGCCTCGGATGCGACTGAGCGGGGTACGGCGAGCCTGGGTGACTATTACACGGAGAAGGGCGAGTCGCCCGGGCACTGGATGGGGTCCGGGCTGGCCGGGTTGGGCGCCGGTGGGGTGGGTATCGCCGCGGCCGGGGAGCAGGTGTCCGAGGCGCAGATGTTGGCGCTGTTCGGTGAGGGGCGACACCCGGACGCGAGCGCGATCGAGAAGCAGCTGATCGCTGAGGGTGCGCACCCGTCGCAGGCGCTGGCCCACACCCGTCTGGGCAACCCCTATCTGGTGTTCGAGGGGTCTACCCCGTACCGGCAGGCGGTGGCCGAGCGGTTCGTGGCGCACAACGTCGCCCGGGGCGCCAAGGGCGATGCCCCGATCCCCGAGGACGTGCGGGCGGGCATCCGTACCGAGGTCGCCCGGGAGATGTTCGGTGCTGAGTTCGGCCGCCCCCCGGTCGATGAGCGGGAGCTGTCCGGGTTCATCGCCCGGGGTTCTCGGCAGGCCACGACCGCGGTCGCTGGCTACGACCTCACCTTCTCCCCGGTGAAGTCCGTCTCCGCCCTGTGGGCGACCGCCCCACGGGAGATCGCCGCACAGGTCGAGGCCGCGCACCACGCCGCGGTCGCCGACACGGTGGCGTGGTTGGAGAACCACGCGGCGTTCACCCGCCTCGGTGCCGGCGGAGTCCGCCAGGTCGACACCCGGGGTCTGATCGGGGCGGTGTTCACCCACCGCGACTCCCGGGCCGGGGACCCCGACCTGCACACCCACGTCGCGATCAGCAACAAGGTCCAGACCCTCGGGCAGGACGGGCAACCGGGGCGGTGGTTGGCCCTGGATGGGCGTGTCCTGCACAAGGCCGCGGTCGCCGCCTCCGAGCGGTACAACACCCGCCTGGAAGCCCAGCTCGTGGCCCGCCTCGGGGTGCGGTTCGCCGACCGCGACAGCGACGGCAGCGGCAAGCGGGTGGTCCGGGAGATCGTGGGGGTCGACCCCGCCCTGAACACCGCGTGGTCGTCCCGGCGGGCGGGGATCGAGGTGCGCCGGGCGGAGCTGGTCACCGGCTTCCACGCCCGTCACGGGCGGGCACCGTCGGCGGTGGAGACGTTAGCGCTGTCCCAGCAGGCGACCCTGGAGACCCGGGCCGCGAAGCATGAGCCCCGTTCGCACGCCGAGCAACGCCAGCAGTGGCGCACCGAAGCCGTGACGGTGCTCGGCGGGGAGCGTGAACTGGCGCGGATGGTGCACCAGTCGGTGCCCGGGACCCGCCCCGAGACCGGCTTCGTGCTCACCGCGGGGTGGGTGGAGGCCACCGCAGCTGCGGTGCTGGCCAGGGTGTCGCTGTCCCGGGCCACCTGGCAGGCCGATCACGTCCGGGCCGAGGCCGAACGCGCCGCCCGCTGCGCGGGGGTGGACCTCGCCGCCGTCGATCAGGCGGTGGACGCCGTGGTGTCCGCGGCGTTGGCCCCGGGGTCCTCGGTGCGGTTGAGCCGGGCCACCGATATCGGGGTCAGCGATGTGGGGGTGGCCGAGCCGCAGGTGCTGCGCCGCACCGACGGTCAGTCGGTGTACACCGTGGCCCGCACCCAGCTGTTCACCAGCCAGCAGGTGATCGACGCCGAGTCCCGGCTGCTCACCGCGACGCACCGCACCGACGGCCGGACGGTCACCGCCGAGGCGGTGGACATGGCCCTGCTGGAGTCCACCGCCAACGGGCGCGAGCTCAACCCCGGGCAGGCCGCCCTGGTCCGCGAGCTCGCCACGTCCGGGGCCCGACTGCAGGTGGCCCTGGCCCCGGCCGGGACCGGGAAGACCACCGCGATGAGCGTGCTGGCCCGGGCCTGGGCGCAGGACGGGGGCACCGTCCTCGGGCTCGCCCCCACCTCGGCCGCCGCAGCGGTGCTGCGGGAGGACCTCGCCGCCCCCACCGACACCCTCGACAAGCTGGTGCACACCATCACCGAGATGCGCGACCCGGCCAACGCCGACAGGGCCGTCCGGGTCCCGACGTGGGTCGCCGACATCGGCCCCCGCACCCTGGTGGTCGTCGACGAGGCGGGGATGGCCGCCACCCCCGCCCTGGACACCGCGGTCGACTTCGTCCTCGGCCGCGGGGGCAGCGTCCGCCTCGTCGGCGATGACCAGCAGCTCGCGTCGGTCTCCGCCGGCGGCGTCGTCCGCGACATCGCCGAAACCTGTGGCGCGGTCACCCTGTCCCACGTCGTGCGCTTCGCGAACCCCGTCGAGGGCTCCGCATCACTGGCGATGCGCACCGGCGACACCGCCGGCATCGGGTTCTACCTCGACAACAACCGGGTCCACGTGGGTGACCCGGCCACCGTCGTCGACGGCGCCTACCGGGGGTGGGCCACCGACCGGGACGCCGGCCTGGACGCGGTGATGCTCGCCCCCACCCGCGACACCGTGGCCGCTCTGAACCTCCGTGCCCGTGCCGACCGGCTCGCCGCCCAAACCACCCCTGTGGGCCGGGAGGTGGTGCTGCGGGAGGGGGCCAGCGCCAGCGCCGGGGACCTCATCACCACCCGCCGCAACGACCGCCGCATCGCGCTCACCGCCAACGACTGGGTGCGTAACGGTGACCGCTGGCGCATCCAGCACGTCCGCCGCGACGGGTCCCTGCGGGTGCGGCACCTGGGCACCGGCCGGGTCATCACCCTGCCCACCGACTACGTCGCCAACTATGTCGACCTCGGCTACGCCCGCACCATCCACGCAGCCCAAGGGCTCACCGCGGACGCCGCGCACACCGTGGCCACGGGGGAGGAGTCCCGCCAGCTGCTGTATGTGGCCATGACCCGTGGGCGCACCCACAACCACCTGTACGTGACCACCGTCGGCGACGGTGACCCGCACACCCAGATCACCCCCGAGGTGCTGCGCCCGCCCACCGCGGTCGACGTCCTGACCCGGATGGTCGGCTACGACGGCTCCCAGCAGTCGGCGACCACCACCGCCCGCACCCTCACCGACCCCACCGAGGTTCTGCACCACGCCGTAGGCGCCTACGACGACGCCCTCGGCGTCGCCGCCGTGACCGTCCTCGGGGCCACTGTTCTGGGGGCCACCGCCCTGCAGCGCATCGACACCGCCGCCGAGCTGGTCCGCCCCGGGCTCACCGGGGCCCCTGCGTATGCGACGCTGCGCGCGCACCTGGCGGTGCTCACCCTCGCCGGTGCCGACCCCGACCAGGCCCTGCGCACCGCCGCCGGCGGTCACGAGCTGGGATCGGCCACCGACCCCGCCGCGGTCCTGGACTGGCGCCTGGATCCCACCGGGCGCCACGGCGCCGGGCGTCACTCCACCGGCCGCACCCGTGTCCCCGGTCCGCTGCCGTGGCTGCCGACCGTCCCCGCCGCGCTTGCCACCGACCCCATGTGGGGCCCCTACCTGGTTGCCCGCCGCCAGCAGGTCACCACCAGCGCCGCGCAGGTGGCCGCGGCCGCCGCGGCGTTTACCCCCACTACCGCCCCCTTGTGGGCGCGGCCCCTGGTCGGGGAGGACCCGTCCCTGCTGGCTGACCTGGCGGTGTGGCGGGCCGCCACCGGGGTCGACGTCGACGACCGGCGCCTCACCGGACCCGTCGCCTGCCGGGTCGCGGAGCAGCGCCGGCAGCGCACCCTCGACGACCGGGTGCAGGCCGTGCTCGGTGACCCCAACGGTGCGGCCGCACAGTGGGCGCCGCTGGCCCGCACCCTGGAACCGCGGCTGCTCACCGACCCCTACTGGCCGGTGCTCGCCGACCGGATGGCCGCCGCCGAGCGCGCCGGCATCGACATCGGGGCCCTGGCCGTCACCGCCGCCGGGCTGCGACCACTGCCCGACGAGCTGCCCGCCGCCGCCCTGTGGTGGCGGCTGGCCCAGCACCTGGCCCCGTCGGTCATCGAGGCCGCCGCCGCCCACCCGGCCCGAACCCTGCGCCCGGACTGGACCCCGGCCCTCACCACGATCCTGGGGGAGACCCTGGCCCAGCGGGTCCTCGCCGACCCCGCGTGGCCGGCGTTGGTCACCGCCGTCGACACCGCCACCCACGCCGGGTGGACCGCCCCCGACGTCCTCGCTACCGCCGCCGAACTGCTCCGCGCAGGCACCGACACCGACGCACCACGGGTGCGGGCCGCGGAGCTCACCACCGCCCTGGTGTGGCGCGTGGAAGCACTCGGCGAGGCATCCGAGGGTGGTGCCGAGCCCCTGGTCGAGCCCGAGGAGCAGCACTGGGACGGCGGCTACGACACCGCCCCCGACGACGCCCATGCCGTGCTCGACGAACGGGACCAGGACGGGGCGCTCGACCAGGCCCACGACCCGGTCGAGGCCGACACTGCTGGCGGTGTGCTCACCGCCGACGTCGAGGGCGCCTACCTGCAGGCGCTGCTGGACACCGCACCCGACAGCAACAACCTCACCCACGACAGCCCCGCGCCCGTGCATCCGGTGCTCGAGGATCCGGCCCTCGATGAAGTCGGGGTGGACTGGGACGGGGCGCTGCTACTCGAGCTTCCCTACACCGGGCTGCCCGCCACCGAGCAGGTCGCCCAGATCAGCGCAGACCTGGAAGCGGCGCGGGCCGCGGTGCGCACCGCCCGCCAGCAGCTGCTCACCGACACCTCCCCGCACCTGCAGGCGGCGATGCCCTTGATCACCGCGATGCGCACCCGGGCCGACGAGCTCCGGCCGCTGGCCGCCCTGGACGCCGGCGCCCACGAGCTGTGGATTGAAGCCGAGCAGGCGCTCGAGGCAGCCGAGCACACCGCCACCGGGCTGCGCCGTGCGCTCACCGCGGCAACGACCGAGCCGGGGCTGGGGTCGGCCGACGAGCTGGCCCCGCAGCTGGCCTCCGCCGGTGACCTCGTGGCCCACGCCCGTCAGGAGGTCACCGTCTGCCGAGCAGGGTGGGACACCGCCCACGGTGCGCTGCTCGACGCCGCCGGCCCCGATGGCATCGTCACCGGCCCCGACGTCGACCAGGTCCGTCTCACCGCCGACGCCCTCGACACCGAAGCGCTCACCGGGCGCCGAGAGACCGTGCAGGCCCTGGAAGGGGCCCTGGTGCGGGCGGAGAACCGTCTCGTCCGCGAGCACGCACACAGCGAACTCGCCCTCCTCACCGCGGAGACCCATGCCGCGGCGGCAGCATCGACGGTCCCCGCCCCGACCGGCGCCACGGTCCCCGCCCCGACCGGCGCCACGGTCCCGGTCCCGGGCGACCGGGTCGAGGTACCCACCGGGCACGTCCAGCTGGAGCCGGGGTGGCGGCGACTGCTCGGTCCGCGCCCAGACGAGCCGGTCCGGGCGGCGCGGTGGGAGCAGACCGTGGCTGCGGTCGCCACCTACCGGTCCACCTACAACGTCACCAGCACCAACCCGCTGACCCCGCTGGGCTCGGCACCAACCCCCGGCTCGGACCAGGCACCGGTCTACCGAGCCGTCACCAAGCAGTGGAGGTCCATGACCTTGACCAGCACCGATCCCACCACCGGGGCGGGGGACAGCCCGAGCACCGTCACCGCACGCCTCGCCGAGGTTGAGCGCCGGTTGGCGCACCTGCGGGAGCAGCGGGAGGTCCGCCGTGACCAGGCCGAGGACACCGTGGAGTCGCAGGAGGGCATCACCGACGAGCACGGCTACGGCCACGACACCGGGCACAGCGCCGTCGAGCAGAACCGTCGGTCCGGCATGGGCTACTAGCGCCGTGGTCGGTCGACGATGGCTAATCGGGGTGCAGGCGGGACGTAGAGCGGGGTCCCGGACAGCAAGGAGCCCCGCATGGCCCGTCGAGGCCGCGCCACCGCGACCGACGACGCCCAGATGTCGCTGGACTTCCTGTGGGGAGCCGACGACAGCCATGACGACACCACCCACGCCGGCGAGCACCAGGCCGGCGAGAGCAACGACCGCACGCAGCGCAACGAGCAGCAGGTCATCGGGACCCCGGTGGCCGGGACGCAGACAGGGGAGACCGATGAGCGTGATCTACACCGAGATGGTGCGCCGTTACTTCACCGAGCACCGCCCGCTGGCCATGGAGGCGCTGGGGACCCCGCAGGAGACGGAGGACTTTTTCCGGCGGCTGGGAGCGCAGATCGAGGAGCAGGTGCAGCAGGGCGAGGACCAGATCGCCGGGCCCGCCCCGGTGGGGGAGACCTACCTGCAGCACGTGGGTCGGCTGCGGATGGCCCGGGCGCAGGCCCAGGAGATCGCCCTGGCGGACCTGCTCTACGACACCCCCCCGGAGAACGACGACGAGGAGATCTCCCCGAGGGGGCAGCAGCTGCTGCAGATGGGCAGGGAGATCGCCGAGGAGAACGCCCAGCTCATCGAGCAGCTGGACCAGGAGTTCCACGAGGAGATGGCCACGCGGAACCTGTAGCACCCCGCGCACCGCAGCCCCGGGCCGACGACGAGGACCTCGACGTCGCCGAGGACTTAGACCGAAGTTACGAGCCAGTTTTGGGTCGATTAATGTGGTGACCTGCACGGATAGTGATTGGGACGGCGCGGAGCGTAGCCAGCGAATTGGGCGTGTCGCGGTAGGCGTTGACCCGAATTGCCGG
>JAABUV010001763.1_pt1 | contig 30742 bp, 40 predicted proteins | sample 5559971 | NCBI WGS metagenome assembly JAABUV01 (sample SAMN10711881, study PRJNA513362) | rock metagenome | isolation source: Antarctica rocks | place: Antarctica: Victoria Land, Knobhead nord | collected 2015-12-19
CGCTTGCTCTGCAGTCGACGTGTATTGTTACTAGTTTGACAAGTTTGTCAATGTTCGGACTGATGTTCGGATGACTTGACTCAACCACCACAACATTGGCTGCCGCAGGCTTTAGACGTGACGGCAGAGCCAGATGGAGCACCAGCTACGGTGTCAGAGAACCGGCCCCTTAGTCACAGACATCATGCAGCATTGAAATGGCCAGCTATACTTGGCCTGTGCTTGGGTTCGATGGTGTTATTGTTTGCCGCCGGCAGATTCTGGCGGCGGCGGAGCAGGCGAATGCTGAGCTGGCTTGGGCTCAGTCGCTTTGCTGGTTTTACCAGTTTCACTTCCGCGAGAGATACAGGCAACGGGTCAAATTCTGCAGAGCTCGGTGTCGTCAGTCCACCATCTGGGCCTGGGCCTTTGACCGCAAGAAATGTGAAGCGCGTCAGTCGGCTACCGGACCTTGCTGCTGAACCCATGTTTGGAGTGTCTCATGAACCGTCACATTCGCTGGATGGCGCACCGGTGTTCAAACCACGGCTTTAGTTTAGTGTTGTGGATTTCACAGCTTGAATACATGCCTGCTTTAGAAGCCTGCTTGCTTTGCAGTGGTCCTTTGCTTTGTTATGATCTTTCAGTCTGACCTAGCTAAGCTATATACAAATGATTGTATATACCCATTTCGTTGAAACCATCTCAGTCTTTTCAGTACAACACTCTAAGCTATAGCAGATGCCACGACCCAAAACTTTTAATCTGAATTGACCTTGAAGTTAAGCTTGTCAGGCTGTGACTCCCATATGATCGGATACCACCTGTACATTCAGCCATATGCATGCAGAACAGCAAGTTGCATATGCATATTCGAATCTATGCCCCATGGCTTTGCATATGCGTGTTTGTCTTTATATGCCCACTTGCAATGCCCAGCAGGACTGTGCGGGAAACGGTTTCTGACTGCAACTGATTGCATGGTTGTAGTAGTCGCAGGAATGGGAAGTAAACCCGTGTTGTCCCGAGGGGCGGTAGCAACATGCTTTGTTTGCGAGTGGTGGTGCCACTGCGACTATAGTACAAACCACAACATGCATCTGGATTGTTAAACGGACACATGTCCTTGAGGATGCACTGGTCTGCACAGTCTGGTGTAATGCCTACACTATGTGCTTGTCAAGCGAGCTGCATCTTGTCTGGTGACCCCAAACTGCTCAGCAACTTCTAGCCAAACACTCAGTGTTCGGTCCTCATAAGCAGCCATGATCTTGGCAAAGTTGTCCTGTGCATCAAAAAGCTCATCAAGTCACAATGCAGTGCCGGAAATGCAATGATATTGATGACCTTTAGCATGGAATTCAACAACATGAGCCTTGCATGGTCATCATATCACAGTCCAAAAGCTTCTGATGCAAGGACTCAAACAAGCAATGCAGGCAAAAAGGGTGGCGGGAAGTGCAAGAGGCATTCGGCGCCCACCAGCATCCCATCAAAATCTTGTATCCTGGACTCTTTCCATCGTGACGCTTCCTGTGCCACAAAATCCTCCTGGTAAACGCATGATGAGTATGCACATCAGGCAGATGCATCAGCAGCTCCTTGCTGACAGCAAAGCATGTGCAATAACAGAAAGCAGGCAGTGATCTTGATGATGGTGTGGACTGACAAGCGCACATGGATGCGTGGGTCTGTATGCAGCCACACCTGTGTGTTACGTAGCTTGACTCTGTCGTACTCTTGGGCAGCAGCCTGCACTGCAGCTTCAAGACCAGCCACCTCATTCTTCAGGTTGTCTGTCTTGCGCAACTTTGCCTTGTCACCACCAAATACCTGAACGGCATACACACATCAGCAGTGAACAGTGCAAACCCAACAGCATCTGTTTTTTGAGCAAGAGACACAGTAGTGGTGTAAACTGGCTTGCATGACAAGTTGCGCAGATACTTCTATTTCAAGTCAGCCGATTTTACATGCCCATACATCTATGCACTCTCAGGATTATGTGCATCCTCGGAAATTGTATCCAAGAAGATGGGATCAGATAAAGGAACCACCAACTCACCTTCTGTCCTTCTTCTTCAATGGCAACAATGGTGTGGCGTCGCTTGTCTAGGTCTGCCTCAATGGCATGCAGCGTCAGCAGGGCTGCTTCCCTCTCTTTCAGAGCCTTGCTGGCTGCCTGCATTGCATACAAACATGTCACAGTCCAGAAATACCCTTCGTAACAGTTCGTAGCTTTGGCCTTGCTGTTACGGCTGTGACAAAACACAGCAGAAATACTCATCAGCACCAAGTTGGACACTGTGTCATGAGGTGTGTAGTATGTTGTAGGTATACATGACATCTGACATGATCACTGTGCTGCAGGCCATGAGCAAGATTTTGTGCGTGACGGTGATGCTGAACTCACGGGTCACAATGGTGTCTCCAAGTCTACAATATCACAATGGCCCATATGCAGCAAGGCTTACAACAGTCTACAAGCCTATGCAGTAACGTCACTCTTAGACAATGCTTGTCCCTGGCTGCCACTGCCATGTAATGCCTCAAGGTTTCCTTTGATGCCAGTGGTAGTCGAGGACAGGGATCACCAAAAGGGTGACCATACTGCACAGGCTTGAAGACTGTTATAAGCCTACAGGCCATTCAGATGACCCTAAACAACATTACAGCAGCCACTGATCATTAGCTGATGCGCAGCAAGTCAAGAGAAGCAGAAGATCCCATGTTTGACAATTTGACCAACCTTGGCCGTTGAGAGAGCATCGTATTGTTGCCAAATGTTGAGCATTTTGCAAGCAGCTTTGTCACAGTGGCACATGTGGCATACATGGCTAATCCCAGAGCATGCTGTGAGTGAAGAGCTTCCCGCAGCACTCATTTGCGTCATAAGAAAAAGTTCCCAAAAAGGACTGAGCCAGACAAGTATTGTGCAAATTATCTTCTTCTTCTTCTTATACTTGTTGCAAGTTGTACACTATTACTCTGATCTGATTTGATGCATCGCTTTGAGCAATGGGTTAGGGCTTAAGGTTGTTGCGCATACAATTGCAGATGTAGATATTGACGTCAACAAAGGTGCTTTCCCTCTATGGACTTGTGCACATGCACATGCACATGCATATGCAAAGCTGTGTCCAGATCTGGACCTCTGCTTGGCCGCATATCATGAGGTCAAGATATGGAAAACACCTTTCTGCATGGAGGTCTGCCACCAGGTCACTCACTCTAGAGCTGCATCCAAAATGTGTGCAAAGACTGCAGTAAGGCACAAGGAACTCTGTGTAGATGTGTGAATTGGGTCTGTGAGAATCAAGGCCAGGGCCCTTTGTTCATGCAGGCAATGCTCATGCTGGCTTGTGTAGCCGTCACACCGCTTATTGTAAGTAACTACTACACTCCTTCAGAAATTCCTTTTAACAAGCTGTCTGTGGCAGCTTGTTGTTGTACTAAAGCTTGCTGCAGCAGTGGGCCAACAATAGAGCAAACAGAGAAAACGTAAAACCAATGGGAAAAACTGAATAGCTCAGAGTTTTCCCCCCAAAGCGACTATAGTAAAGAATTCACAGGTGCAAATAAGAACACAATGTTACTTTCAGCTTTTTTGGTCACATGGTGACCATGTTGGCTGGTGACCATGTGGGCTGGTGACCATGTGGGCTGGCTGGCACCTGACACATTGCAACTGGCTTACCTTGTCAAGACCGCCCTGTGGCTCAAGTTTGGCAGCCATGCTGTAACTTAAGTGCTGCCGGCCACGCTTTGGCCTTTGCCTATTGCACAGTCAAGCTTCTGTCGCTGCTTGGTGACACTTTCAACACTCCAGCACTGTTAGAGACGAGCCTGCCTGACTGTAATTACAAGGCAGGCATGCTCTGCTGCTGACAGTGGTGGTGCTTGCAAGCAACCGGCAAGGTGTTCTAGGGGGTGCTGTTGTAGGGGGTGCTGTTCTAGGGGGTCCTGTTCTGGGGGGTGCTGTGTTGTTGCTTCGCGCACACAGATAGTCACATGGTGATGTTCAGCTGTATTTGGCCCCAAGCTCTGGCTACCAAGCTTTGGCTACCACGCTTTGAACACCCAAAGTCTGCTCCACACTTTGGAAGCTGCAACACGATGCTGTGTCCCAAGCTTGGCAGCAGCTACAAAGAGACCAGTCATTGTGGAAGCGAACCCATACCAGAAAGCTGATAGGTGCATTTACATGTGCAGGAGCAGGAGCACAGTGCCGCTCAGCTCTATGATGCATAGCAGCAGTTTGATTAACAGCAGTATATGCAACAGTCTCCGGAAACAAGCATGGCCAACAGCGTGATGCTGACCACCACGCCTGTCCCAGATGATTGCTGCACATACCACTCTAATTCAAACTGGTGCTGTGCAGAACAGAGCTGAGCAACTCTGTGCTCCTGCTCCTGCACATGTAAATGCACCTGTCAGATTTCTAGTCCAAATTCACTTCAATAATGACTGGTCTTTTTATAGCTGCTCCCGAGCTTGGATGTTACAACACAATGTTGTAACACGATCGTGTCCCAAGCTACAGAGCAGCTACAACGAGACCAGTCATTGTGGAAGTGAAACTCAACTAGAAACCTGACAGGAATCGTAGCATCGAAAGCAGGAAGCAGACTTTAATATCACAATAGGCAAAGCGTGGCAGATCGTGGTCAGGCAGGCACCAACCAGAGCGTGTTTGTGCGATAGGCAAATGCCAAAGCGTGGCTGACAGCACTTGACTTAGAGCATGGCTGCTAGACTTGAGCCAAAGGTACCAAAGGCTCAACAAGGTAAGCCAGTTGCATTGCTTGGGGTGTTACAAGGTGATGGATGTAATGTTCTTTGACATGGTCCTGGCAGAGTTCAAGTGGCAGCAAAGCTGTTCTTATAGCAACATGAGCAACATTGGATGCCGTCAGTGATTCTGTTGCTCTGTGAGTGAAAATGCTAACCGAAGCAGTACGAAAGCTGTGCAAGTCTGTTTTAGCAACAGAACAGCTCTGAGCTTGGCGTCAATTTTCTTATGAAAGTTGTGATTCCGTACTCAAAACCTAACCCTAAAAGTAAACACAAAGCAAGCACGCACGCCCCAACATGCATGAAGAAGCACCTGCAGCGCTTAGGCCTTGTCAACCCGGTTGTGCAGGTGTGGGGCTTACCGGGGCTAGGGCTAGGTTGTCATGGAGGGGTGCAAGAGCCAGAGCTGTGCTGCTTGTTGCCCACCCGCTCAACCGGCTCACTCTCACTGCTGCCTGTACCATACAAAACCGGGGCTGAGCTTTGTGAGCACTGACACAATGCAGAATTGGCTTAGGGTGCAAAATAGAGTTGAGCTCTGTGAACACTGAAACAATGCAGATTCTGCTTAGGGTGCAAAGCCAGAGTTGAGCTGTATGAACACTGAAACAATGCAGATTCTGCTTAGGGTGCAAAGCTAGAGTTGAGCTGTACGAACACTGAACCAATGCAGAACCGCTTGAGAATACAAAGCTAGAGGTTGAGCTTTATGATCAGCAACACGATGCAGAATTGAGTACCTGCGTCGCCAACAGCACAGACAGCAAAGCTTAAACACTGTGAACACCAAGACAATGCAAAATTACGTGTCGGTTCATATCATCCCTGAACCACTTCTGGCACATGGGCAACCAGGCATGTTTGCATAGTTACTCAGCAGCACAATGATAGCTGATAAGCGCGGCTTTGACCATAAGCATAGAGCAGCAGTCGTACTTGCAAACTCAATGCTCACTCAGGATGCATTACGTACCTGATGCTCAGCATTGGAGCAGCTAGGCGATGTCACAAAGGTTACGGTATACATTTAGGCTGAACTCTCAACCCTAAATCTAAAATGCAAGCAGCTAGGAGGCTTCTTGCTTACCAAAATCACGATGGTCAGAACGCAGGCTTAGTCAGCAGCAGGCACCAGATATGTGCGTGCGTGCGTGCAGAAATTCTTGCTTACCATGCCCACTCGTTTGCTGTCAGCAGAGATGCTTTTGCTGGCCATGGCGGAGTCAGTGTAGGCTCCACAGCGGCTGCCGCCTGTGTCTTCAAACTTAGCTAGCTTGATGGCGCTGAGGCCCAGGTCGCCCGTGACCGATCCCAATTCCTCAAACTTGCCCACTAACCGCTCAGCCTGCATTCACAGAATCAGTTTTCCTTGGGTTCACAGACTCAGTTTTCCTTTTCTTGTATGACATCAGTTTCTGACCCATAGCAAGTGACTTGGGCATCACGTGTGGGAAAGGCTCATGCTGAGCACTGCGGGGTGTGATCTCAATTGCTGCAACGATGCTATTCACTTTGGGAAGGTACAGCAAAGGAATCATGCATCAGGCTGAATTGTCTGACAGCACTTGGTCCCCGAGCTCTTGCATCAGGAGCAAACAGCAAGTAGTCAAGGGCAGAATGCAAAGGACAGCAAGAAGGCATGGAAAGGCAATGTCAGGTGGCGGCCATACCTTTCTGGAGGCAGCAGCCACCTTCTCTAGGAACTCATCAACCACCAGCTTCTCATTCTGCAGCAGCATGACAGATGACGTATTGAGCCCTTCGTTCCTATAGCAGATTATATATTAGCAGATTATATATAATAAATCTTGATACTTGTACTGTACCATCAGCAAAAGTATGATTATATTGTACATTATGTTGTAACACATGACCATTGCTTCAAATTATGTTGATGAGTGAGCCAAACAGAGGGTGGTGTGTAGCACAATGGATGTGACATGTTTACCCAAGCATGTTGACATGCCACACCACCTGAGCTTGCACAATATTGCATGTGGCTTGCATTGGATGAAGCCAACTTGCCTAAATAAGCTTTGAGGCATGGGAATATCCGGCAAGATGCACAAAGGACATGCAGAAAGATCACTGTTCCAGCCTGATTGGCCAGGAGTGCTGTTGCTGAGCACTGAACTGATCAGCTCATGAAAGACTCTTACCAAAACATCTGGCATGCCATGAGTCTCATGTGTAGCAGTCAGAGCTGATGTCTTACACAGTCATATCGTGCAATATCACATAAGCATGAGTAATAGATTGAGACAAAGTACAAGATGCTAGAGGGTTCCAACCATCGGAATTCATTGCATTGCGGTTACACCTGGTGGCAGTCACACCCATGACAGGCGGCCAACAAAAATTGTGGAATTACAAACAACACTTTTCCAAAACCTAGCATGGCACTGAACTCAAATGGTAGAATGAAAGCAAAGGCAGTCAGGCTAACTGCAATAGCCCATGCTTTGACATTTAACATCAACCCCAGACAAGGAGCCTGTTGGGACCAAAAAGTAATCCACTCTGATACACCAAGGAAAGTGCTAGCCACATGCCTGTGCATAATATCACACACCCTATATGAAACAGTATTCACTGTTGCGCCACCCCCAGCTCAGCAAAGCAGTGACAAAAAGATTGTGTTGTTACATATTGGGTCTGTAAAGGTATCATGTACAGGATGACGCAGCACAGTCTGTTTGCGTTCTTGCTTTGCGCAGACTCAACTTCCAGTGCGACCCTGCCGCACCAGCAAGACGCTGCGCTTGAGGGCAAAACTTATGGGGTGAGCAAGCATACGATGTATGTGGCACTTGTCAAGAACATAGTTCAATGTCGCTTGTAAGAGCAGTTGAAGCGATGAAGTCTAGCTGGCATGTCCAGGCACAAGCACCGGCACATGTTCCTTATGCCTTGAGTTTCACAGAAAAGCTTGTACGTATACTGTGGATATTTAGCAGCAGCCCTGCAAAACTTCCACAACAATGATGATGACGTAAAAAACACATGATATGAATTACTGAGGTGAGACGCTCTTGCAGTCCAAACATTGAGAGCCACACAATACCGCTAATTGCAAGGCATATATGATGCCTCAAGCTGTGATTGCCAGGTGCCAGCCTTTCACAGACCGTGACACCTGAATGAGGGTTCATCGTTAATATCAAGCACTTTCCAGCAAGGCTGCAGGGCCAGCAACTTAGCACACAGACAAAATGCAATACTCTCCAAGCAGTTCTATCTTTGTGGCACCAAATTTGCCAAGACCCAGCTAGGTTAAACAGGTACAGCCTCCCAGCTGCAGCAAGTTGCACTGTTGGACACTGCCAAATGCTCAAGTACAGCTTCTTTCATTGTCCCTGTCCAGAGGTACAGATACACGAAGCTTGCTGGCTTGTTTTCATTCTGCAAACCAGCGGCTGCTGGCACCATCATACAGGCCATCTTCGACAAGTAGCCTCAGCGCCTTGAAAGCATCATGTTGGGACAAACCCAACTTCTTCCTCACATGAGGAGACTGGTCAAAGTAAAAGCAGTACCTGTGTCAAAAAAACTGTCTGGGCCTAATCAGGAGAGCCCCAGAAAGTTCCTTTGTCAAAGGTACTGCGTTTACTTCAACCAGAATTGCTGTTCTCATTTCTGTACCAGGAAAACAACTGTTTTGCCGTGAGTTGGCTCCCTTAGCAGAAACTATGGTGTCACTTTAGCACATGATGACAGCAGGGCAGGGCAGCCTGGCAGGGCCATTGCTGTCTGCCCTGCCTTGGCGGTGCATGATGAGTGGGTGCTAAGCTGTGTCAAGAGGTATACCATATATGTTTTGAGCATGGCGTGTTGTGACATGCTGCAAGTACATGCATTGACCCCATGGTAACCCTGGTGTTGATGATGGGGCTGACCAAGGCCAATCATGGGGCAGTTTCACCCAGCCCTAGTGGTGCGTGTATTGTATGCTTGCTTCAGTTTTCCCAGCACAGATTATTGTGCTGCTATACTGCTCTCAGTCATGCATAATGACCATGTGAGGACAGGGAAGTGCTACCATAGCACTTTACCTTGAAGGCATTGTGTCATACAAGCCCATCTTCTTCCCCACATGAAGAGACTGGTCAAAGTAAAAGCAGTACCTGTGTCAAAAGATCTGTCTGGGCCTAATCAGGAGAGCCCCAGAAACATCCTTTGCCACAGGTACTGCCTTTGCTTCAACTGTGATTGCTGTTAGGGTTTCCTAAACCCTAAACCCTAACTCATTTCTATACAACGAAAACAGCTGTTTTGCCGTGAGTTGGCTCCCCTACCAGACAGCTGACCTGCTCTCATCCAAAACAAAACACCAGCTGGTTTAGGAAACCAGGTAGAGTGCAGCCGACATGAGAGCAGCTTGCTATCACTGCTCAGGGCCACGACCCAGCCTGCCTTGTGTAGCGCTCACAGGATGATCAATATAAACACAAGATGAGAGGCAAGGACGTTGCAACAGTGTGCTGCCCTTGCATTGCATCACATTGGGTCTGGTCAACTAAGGGCCTGGCTCAGTGAGTCAAGCATATGAGACACTAAGTGTACACAGGAGAAGGCAAGGTTGCTCTGTAAGCTAGAACATATCTGGACTTCCCTGTTTTGCCTTTGCAATACAATATCAACATGTGCATGCAGTTATGTGCTTGAGCAGTGCTTGCTGTGCAATATACACAATATAGCAGCCAGGGCACCTTTCTGCTTCCTATGGCCTTCTGCAAAGGAGGATGATGCTTGCAAGCCAGCTGAGATATTGATGCCATCCTGAGTCTCAATTTGCTGAGTTTCTTGCAATCGCTCGGCGACTAGAGACTCAGAATGGTGTTTACATCTCAGCTGACTTGCAAGCAATGTAAGGGCGCAGCAGTCCTAGCAGTATAAGGGCGCTGTTCAACAACGTGAAATGCTTGCTGAATCATATTGCTGCAGAGCACAGTAACGGGCTGCAACACAGGCAGAGCCAAAGTGCATGTATCCATTCAGAAGAAAAGAAAAGAGAACCTTTCGGCATCAATAAGAAAAACAGCCCAAAGGCGAGGTGTACTGGGCTTCTCGAATTATACCCAATCACCTGTTGGGGCATGTGACCTGTCATCTGCAGCCGTGTAATGTCATTCAGTATTGCTGCACCTGTGGGCTGCGATAATGTGGCTCTGCTGAGCTTCAGGTATCACAACACAGAGCTTGCTTATGGCACTTTGCCAAGTGTACAGTTGCAAGCCTAAGACACCAACCACTTGCACATGCTGCTTGGCCTGAGCGTTCCAAGTGCGCTTATGCTAGGCAATGATGATCGTAGTGTCCTTGGTCACAGATCACCACTATTGTACTGTGCCATACATTAGTGAGCCTTTGCGGCCTCTAACACTGTGACCACCAACACATAGCATACAGGCAGCTGAAAGACCATAAACTACCAGCCTACCAGCCTACCTATGTCACACCATGGACTGTTTCCACACCCATCATACTGATGGCAACAGATGGGCTGACTCTCTCAAAAAATATGAAGAGGGACTGGTTTCAACTACATTTACTTCATTTGGAGTTGTGTAGAAAAGGAAAGTTTATGCTTTCAAACGACCGCAACGGGGCCCTCCTAAGGCAGCAGCCCAGAGCTATGACTCAGGGGTTGTCTTTGAGTTGTGTGAAGCAGTGTGAGGGCTGGGGTGTGCTTGTTTGCCAGTCTTGACCTCATCCCCAGTTTGCATGCAACAGATGCAGTGCTACGGGTAGTGAGCAGGCCAATGAGTGCAGATGCTGCATTGCATACTGCAACAAGCATTGCATGAGGGTCTGGACCAGTACCACAGCAGACATAACAGGGCAGTCTGCAGACATGACAGGGCAGTCTGTAGACATAACAGGGCAGTCTGCAGACATACTAGGGCAGCCTGCAGACATGACAGGGCAGTCTGCAGACATGCCAGGACAGTCTGCAGACTTCAAAATGTGGGAAGAAATATGCCAATCTAAAAGAGCCATTGGCCTACACTGGACAGCATTCCATTCTACAGTGCCTGGTCCAACAGCAGTTGTGAGGGTGCTGCCTGTGAACATATTGGCTGTAACAGAAAGATGGCCTGCTCCTGCTACACTCAGCCCAAGCAGCAAAAATTAATAGTTGCCCACAATCAAAAGTGTCGTGAGCAGTGCTGGGTTACAAGCAGAGCACATGTTGAGGGAAGAAGCTATACCAGACAGGCCATACACGCGACCAGATCTTGCGTGTAAAGTGCTCAGCTTGTGTTTGCTGTGTCACATTTGCAGCTATTCCTCGGCAAAGTAATGTTTATACATCTCACGCTTTGTTATCTTCATACCTTGCAAAACATAGGTCGCTGGTTATGCCCATATGTAGCCAGATGGCAATGGGCATCACCTCACAAAGTTGAATGAATAGTTGCCAATGCTTGACAATCAGCACATGGTCAGATTCCTGTTTAGTTGCCAATGCTGAACAGAAACTTGCCTTGTGCTGCTTGTCAAACTTTGCTAGATTGCAGACCTGGCCCTTTGCTGCCAAGCATGTTTTGGACGGCAATCAGGCCTATTGGTAGCTAGTACATGCCCCATCATCACATATTGCAGCACAGAAACTACATTGCAAGTGTGTGAACCTTACATCTGGTCTGATGCGTAAAGGTGCGTGCTTCTTCAGAACAACAAACGAGGAAGCCTAAACCAGCTTATGGACAAGTCGCATGCAGCTGAACGATGCATAGGACGTAGTGCAAAAATGGGACAACCAAGTCTATTGTGCTGAGATGATGGCTTACCCTGAGGTCAATTTCGGGCTGGTCAAGGGCTCCTGGGTCTTTGGGCTCCTTCACAGTCAGCTCCTTGAAGCGTCTCAGCAGATCTGAGGTGTGCTTTGTGTTTGTGGCAGCCTCTGTTGGTGAAGGTGCTGCTGGATCCTGCCCTGCAACATCACGCAACAGCTGTCAGCACAACACGAGGTGTCTGTTCAAATACAAATCAGCTTTTTACTGCAATGTCATGCAGGGTGCGCTCTGATTTGAGATATGCAGGAAATCTGAACAGGTTTGGCATCAGGACTGTCTGGACCTTGCCATCACAGGTGTCAACATCAAAACTCTTGAGTGATGTATAGTTCAGCGACATAACGACCAGGGATGAACATATGCTGCCTAAGCTGTACAGGCTGTTTGAGAACTTGGATCATTCTCAAAGGAAACCCATGCAAGCTAGGACCATCACTTGCACAACATTGTTTGCAGGTGCATAGTGCATGTAAGGTGTCAGGCGACCATGACTCTTCAAGCCAGGATGTCTGATGAGTCACAACTGGCTACACACCCCAGACTGTAAGGTACTGGTTTAACAAAACGAAACAAATGCTCACCAAACAGCTGCTTGGGTAGGCGTGCCACCCCCTCCAGAATGGACCCATGCATGGGCTGCAGCTGCTGCCATTGCAGGTTAGACCCCAACGGCGAGTCTGCTTCCAAGAAGACATGCAACTCCTGAGCAACGCAGCACAGCACAGAAGCATCACCAAGCATACCGTACAAAAAGAGCATGTGCAAGTGCGCAACGCTTCACATCATTGTCAGCACACTCTTGTGCCACAAAAGTTGCCTCAGACTGTGTCCTGAAACACCCGCAAACAGTTCCCTAGGGCGCTGTGCTGCAGCAGCTACTGTCTATACAAAAGGCAAGGAGTATGGGTATCGGCCCTAGTAGCAATCAGGTCGCATTTGGCTGATGCTGTGCAAGTAGTGCCACAAGAGAGCAGTTCCAAGCATAATGTGTGTGTATTCTTTAGCACACAGACCATGAGCAACAGCTGAACAGCAGAACTCACATCGCTTTGCACAATGGCTGGGTGCATTGCCAGCTGGATGATGTACTTTTCCAAAGCATTGCGCCGCACTTCCAAAAATTCATCGCTGGCCCTCTGGCCCTCTACAGGGTTCTTCTCAGGGCGGGGCGGTATGAAGTAGCCCCTGTGAGTCACCTTCAGCAGCTCTGCTAAGGCCTGCATGCATGCCACCTGTTAAAGCTTTTGGCAAGGAGCTGCTCATGTCAATTTGGAGAGGAGAGGACTAACAAGAGAGAAGAAGACAGCAACACAAGAGCCCAAGCACTCTCATGGGGTTCTTGCCAAAAGCTTGGGGTAGGGCCTTAGCCTTGGCAGGAATGTAAGTTTATGCCGGCAACCATTGGAGTATGCCATGTATAATAGGCCAATCACGACTAAATAAATAAGAAGACAGCAGCAGCATGGCATATGGGGTTGATCGCAACAATGCAGAGTGCACAATGGAGTTGCAAACATGCAATCAGTCCTTTGGACAGTACGCCTGCATGTGCACATTTGGCGTACGTCATCCAAAGACATGAACATCCCATATGCATGGGCACAATGCATCTGGGTTTTGCGACCACATATTTCTACACAGCAGCTACAGCTGCAAATGGCTCACAACATGAATACGTTACCAGAAGAGGCAAACACTGTTTGTGTGGTTCAGCTGGGTATGGACTAGTACTCACCACAAAGTCTCTGAACCTCCTGCGCACTGAAGCACCTCTGCTGCTGTATTTGGGCAGTGTCATACGGCTGGTCACTGTGTATGTTACATAGCTTCCACTGACGCCGGGCACCAGAGACTTTTCTGTGTGCTTGACAGGGTCAGTGACACTGATCTGAGGCCTCCTGCCTTGCGTTTGGCCATGAGGCAGCGACGTGCTGCTACTAGAACCAGCTTCATTGGATTGTGCCCCTCGCTGAGGTCGAATTTCATGCTGGCTGACATCTAGTGCATCGTTAAAGGTGTGTGGAGTTACAAGCTGGCCATAGCTGGCAAGTGTGTCAAGCCTAGTGGTGGCATACTGATCTGACTCTTGTTGCTGAGAGCTTTGTGGTGCATATTGGTTGCTCCTAGACTGTGTGTTCCCTTGCTGGTGATGCTGTTGCTGCAGGAGAGGTTCCTTGGATCCTGGATCCAAATCCAAGAACGCCGCCTGGAATGATAGAGGATGGCAGGTGATTAACAGTAGTGAGTCGACGGTAGCCAGCAGACGGGCATCAAATTATTTACCTGTGCGTGTGGAGGATTTTCAGGAGGGTCGTCAAACGGGATCTCTTCGTCTAGCTCCTGTCACCGCAATGAAACTTTTTATGCGTGAGCTGCAAGGCCTAGCTTGCTCGGACGAGTTGACCGGCAAGTTCACCTCGTCCTCCCGTGCAAAGGCCAATCCTGAGAGCGGGTCGTCAAACTTTTTGCTGTCGTTCATTGGCATCGGCCAGTGCTATTGCTCAATGGTTATGAGACTGCAGATGCACTGTCAAGGGTACTTGCCCAGGTTCCAAAGCAGATCACAATAGAGTGTGTACATGCACGCGACTTGAGGATCGAAGCGAGTTCCGGCGAGTGGGATGTGACGCTTTGAGTGGCTCGCAATACTATGTGCGACACCAGTGAAACTTCTGCTGCCGCAGAACCTGCCGCGTCCTGTCGCAAGGAACGCTAGTCAGGTCACGACTTCCAGACCAGGATGAAGAGGAGCGAATTTGCTGACTGTAAGCGATTGTTCGTCTCGCTTCGAATCAGAATGTAATCTCATGAAACGCCTGCGTGGGTTGTTGCAGAGCCCCTAGGTGTACACAACCTGTCAATAGTTCACTTGAAACGAGCACTTGCACTCAAAAGCTTGCTCGAATATAATCCATTCTCCGTGCGTATTGGTGACGTAGGCTTCAGGCAGCGAGCTGAGCGTGTACCATAACAGTATGAACTGCTTGCACACTCAGTCTCACCGTCCGTCCTTGCTAGCGCCTCTTCAACTCCGAAGGCTGCACAGCAGCAGAGCCTTTCGATCATCTCAGACTTGCCCGTGCAAAACACAAATCCGTGCAGCTAGTGATCCAGATGTGCAGCCAGAAGCCTCTACCTCAGGTGCTGGAAAGTTCAGCGAGGCTTCACGTGCATGAACTGATGCATATCCTGGCTTTGACATGATATCTTGCTCAACTCGCAGGTGACAACCGAGCGCAAAACAAGGACTTGAATAAAGAGGTATGCCTTGCAAGCTTGCATACAAAGACGGCAGTCTACTAACTTTGCCTCAGCCTCAGCGATGCTCTTCATGGTTGCTCTCAGGTTTCAAAATTTGCCAGAGGTGCAGCTACCACTTTTGCACCCAGAGCATCTGGCCCATCCAAGAATCCAGCTTTCAAGGGTGAGTTTGCTATGACTCTGTGCTGGCTGTCAGTGAAGCCAACTGAACCTTCGACTTGAACCAGCTGTCTGTGTCAGCCACAAAATCAAGGGACTCCTGTGATCTGACTTTACGATTTCAGGTAGCACACTATACAAGATATTTGAAGCCCAGGCCTGGATTGGTCTAGTGGTAAGCTTCATGACAGTACGGGTTCACAGATTTGCCAATACATGCTGTGGTGCACAGTGTCAGAATGCAGCTGTAACATGGTGTATGCCTGGTGGTGCAGGTGGGAGGATTTCTGTCATTCAACATATTGTTTCCGTCAGAGCGACCAGACATTCCTAGACTCATGGGGTAAGCTGTAGCTGATGATCAGTCTTCCAGAATGCAGAGCAATCATTGAACTTCTCCCTTTGCAGGAAGCAACAGCTGTATGCATGCAGCAAGGCCTTACATGTTGTGCAACATGAAACGTCACATGCACCCAGTAACTGAACCATTTGCTTCAGCATTCATGTGTGAATGCCATGACTGAGACTAGTTGGCAGCTTCTTGGCGTCATCTCAATGACGTGATGTGCTGCAGGATGTGGTCAATCTGGATGTTTACCATACCCTCGTTGAGAGCGCGTGAATGCGATGCACAAGAGAAGGATGCACTGAACCTGTTGTTTCTGCTGGTCCCCCTGATCAATGTTGTCTTGCCTTTTGTCTGGAAGAGCTTCCCCTTCATATACACGGCAGACTGTGTGGCCCTCACTGGTGTTTACTTTTGGAAGGGCATTTGGAAGCTGCCACAGAGCGCCCAATAAACCTGGTTGCCACACTCTTTGTGATTTAAGGTCTGTTAGATAAACTGGTTGGCTGGTGAGGTTGGCCGGTACTGCTGTCTGCTGCACATTGTTGCTTGCGAATTGTTATCAATGAGAGTTTGCTTAATGTTGCTTTGACATCAGGTCTTTGCACATATATTCACTGTGTGCCTGGTACCAGTCATGCAACAAACTGAAACCAATTGCTACACATTTGGTTATATGTCCAGCTCTGTTGGTGCAAAATGCACCTAATTAGTTATAACACTGGACGAGGTGCGATAAGACAATACTATATAGGCGCTGAGTTTTACTGACTTATTTTATAAGTGTCTACAATGAACGTCGGGTATCCCTGCCGCAATGTGGCTATGCATTTCTGTGTTTTACGTCCCAACACTGACAGGCTGAACATACCACAATGCATTTGTGGGGGTCAAACATCAAAAAGTTTCGCAGTTTCCCTCCACTGACATCATCTGACTCTCTACTAGTCGTGTGGCAAATGATTGCGAACATGACACATGTACATAAATAGGGTCTGTCGGTCACGCCAGTTGGTTACAACTGGTCACTACCACAGTAGCACGTGCACTGATACGGTACAAAAGTGTTCTCTCAAGCTCTGCACATCCCTAAAGTTCAGGAGGCAGAGGGCTGCCCAGATATACACTTGTGCATATCCCAGAGTTCATTTTAGATATGCAGATACATGCATAAATCTTCCCATGAGTGTCCCTCTTTGAAGTATGCATGCCAGGCCAATTGACAGTTGGCCTTTGCAGCTATGGCTCCGGAGCAACTCCTTCGCTTCTGGCACGTGCGCCCGCTGCAGATGTCGTACACATTGCTCTTCTGCTTTCTACCTTGAAGAGCTCACGCTTGTTGATGTCGAGCTGCGCTGTTACTTCACCTTCGTCGTCTGCAGCCTGATAGTGCCCCTGCAAGGAACGCGGATAGCGCTCGAAGTTGGACGGGAGTCTCGCTTGGCTTTTTACAGGAGTTGCTCCGGAACCAAAGCAACTGCCAACTTACACTTACAAGTGGCAACGTGATGGCGCCAAGATCAAGTAGCCTGTCACATACTACTCACTCTACCGTCTGTGCTGCCGGGCATGCTTCAGAGCATTTTGACCAAGCGTGCTTACTTCCAGCCGGTGTGCAGCTATTCCGCAAGCTAATACACACCTTAGTGGCTCTGTGCTTCCCAATTTGTTTGACTCGATAGGTTGGATTTTATTGGGCTTGCCAGGCAAATAAGAAGCGTTCCGTGCGATAGGCGACAAAAGCGGTTGCACCAGGCCAGGGGCGTTGCAACCTGCAAGCATCGCAGCACGACTCACACTGTAAACCTACGTAATGTACGGCTTCATGGCTACCATCCTGTGCACACTGCATACACAGCATCTGAGCACTGAGTTAGGTACAGTACAGGCCGTCAGACAAAAGTTGGGCATACATGTTGTGTGGCTGATGCTTGTGTGACAAAAGTTACAATCCGTAACATGCAGCAATTGCCCTGATGCTCAGACTGCTTTCTCATATACTTTTGCTCTGGTCTACTGCAGGTGCCAAGCACATGTGTTGCTCTTGTCAGCTTTTGTCAAATGCTGAACAGTTGCCGTGGCTGGTAGGAGAGCTGACTGGTCAAACAATGCTCAACACTATATGTACACGACACGTTAAAAAGCAAGAAAGACTGACATCTGATTTGCAGAGACAAGGATAGGATATGTGAGACCTTCCAGCGAGACGCTGCACCATCTTGTCCAATACTGCTGTCACTTCACACTGACCTGCAGACAAGCAGCTGTGGCCTCTTGTTGGTGGTGCACAGTCTTATTTGCCAGGCATCATGCGACCAAGGCATCCAAGTCACACAGAGTATCTAGCAGATTGCAACTCAGCTCGGATATGGAGTGATACACTGGCTAGCAGCTTGGCCATTTATGCCTTTCCCGCAAAAGTGTACCAGCCAATGCGCAGTTTGCACTGTTGCACGCATATGACTATATTGGGTGAGACTTTGGATCTCTCAACTCTGTCTTGATGCAAGACCTCCACAATTGAGTGGTGCAAATAGCAGTGTTCCTGCCGCACACTGTATGTGATGCAGCAAACTGAGCTTCTGCAACATGACAGCGAGACCATATTGAAAGCAAGTCAGCAAGGGGACTAATGCCAACTTATGAGCCGAGCGGAGGGACCAGCCACTGCCTTGTCATGCTTGCTTCATACCTGTCTAATGAGCAGCTTGGCGCAATCGTTTTGAAAGTCCATTGTCACTTTCTGCAAGCCACAGCACTTTGCCTGAGCCTGGCAATTTCACAGCTGCACTGCACGGCCCAAAGGCTGTGGAGCCATCATCCAGGTCAAGCAATGCTGCACCTGAGCTCACGCTCTCTGCGTAGAGCGCAGTGGCCAACAAATGACAGCAGTCAAAAGGACTGAAGAATGCTATTGGCCGTTTAGGCAGCAGTGCAGTTCAAACAGGAGGCAACGCACTGGCCTTCAGCTCTGTTGCACATCAGTGTCCCATTCGAATGTGATAATTGTGGCTCAGAGACAAACGTGCATCTGCTTTGGCAGCAAGGCAAACATGAAAGTGCATATTCAGGCCTGCAGGCAACACAGCAGTAACTCGCATCTGGCAAACTCATCTATCACAGGTGCAGCTGCGCAAGGCTGCCCCTCAGGCAGCATGACAAGTTGATTGTGTCAACACTTGATGACATCAAGCTCAAGCTGCAATGGTGGCTGACATATGCGTATGGCCTGTGTTGGGCAGCCCTCTCAGCAGTCACCAGGCTTCAAAAGTGCCAGCTCGTGCCAAAATCATTGCTTCAAAAAGGCCAATTCATTGCTTGCTTACGTACCTGACTATAGCATTTTTGACTTGCTCTGGACTCTATTTTTTTGCTGTTTGCTCAGTACATGATATTGCTCAGCTTACCGAGGTATTTACAGAAATCAGTATGCTGTTGAATTGAGTGGGACTTACAGGGAGCTGAACAGTTGCGTAACATGTTCTTACTTGCTCTGCCAAACGTTCATACTGTGTTTGCAAACACGTCTGAATATTTGGCCAAACCTCAGCAACCAAAGCAGGTGAGGTATTGCCCATATGCTTTTGAACACGTGCTAGCATGCTGTGCACTTTCTTCTCAACATGGTGCATTGTGGACTGCAGCAGCGCACGTAGATCTGTAGCTTGATAGTGCAGCTGGAAAGGGACTTCCTCTGCACCTACTTCCCTCAGCAGCTGTTCCACATGCTGCAGTACAGCATACAGGACATGAGCACATGGGTGACAGAGAGCTGACATGTACCACATAGAGCATACAGTCAAAGTGCAAAAAGGCACACAGCTTGGCCAAGCACTTATACAACATGCACCCAGAGAGATGACACACATGACACGTTTTAAGACTAAGTAAATGCACATGGTGTCAGCAAGCAGCTGCATGCCAGACTTGAAGACTTGACTATTGCACACCTGCATGAGGTACACACTGGTCTTTCAGGACAGCGTTGATCAAAGTCACAAACAAGATCAGCCGGTGCAAAGGTACAGACACACCATTGAGAACTCCATGAGTTTCCAGAACTTGCCATGCTCCAGCTGCTGTTGCACATAGGCCTGCATGGCCCTCTGCTTGGCTGCTGCAGCCTGGCGCACGTGCCATTGCAGCACAGGCACTGCCCGCCCAGCCTCTGAAATGGCCATCACAAAGTAAGCATAGCTCTCAAGGCGCAGCCTGTCCCCATGCTTCATGTCTGTGGAAGCCAGCCGCTCCAATGTCTGGAACATGGCTCTTGCCAGCTGGGCATATCCTGGGTTCACCACTTCTCTGCACCAAACCAGTCAAGGCCCATTTCCAAGCTTATCAAGTGACTAAGAAATCAACCTGCAAATGCAAGCTTTGCATGCAGTCTAAGTGGTGTGCGACATTGACTTTGGTGTTCAAGGTCACCTGCCCTTCCTTGCTACTGCACTGGCAACGACAGACAGTGCAAGATACTCTGAAACTGCATGAAGTGGTTGTGCAAGTAATATGAGCCCCCAAAATCTAAGACCTGACAGGCTGACAGTCGTGTTTGACAGTCACGAGAAGCTGAAAATTGCTGTTTCTTACTTGCAGACTTCACGCAGCATGTGTGACAGCAGCCGCATACCTGATGTCCTTGAGATCTTGAGCAAGAGGTATGTCATAGGAGATGACCACATCATGGCCCAGAGCTGCAGGGCCACCGGGCTGTTGCAAGCTTCCCTGACTTCTCATACTCAAGATTTGCTCGTGCGATGCAGCCTTGCGCATGACCCCTTGCTTCCTTCCAGAGCTACACAGCATGAGTAGTTTATCAGGGACGAGTACATTGAGGCCACAGACCACTGAGTCTAATGATCTTGGCAGTAATCAAGCAAAACAAACTCAGGTCATAAATACATCTGCTGAAGCCATACATGGCTGTAACTGCGCACAATGTACACAGCACGCAATTCACACAGGCTGCGACTTCAGCAGGATATGCAAGTCTGCACAAATGACGTACAACTAAAAGCTATATATATATATGACTCAAAACGTTGCTGTCAAAGTGTGGAATGCCGAGATGAACAGACCTCACCTGACTACAAGATTATCATCTCTATCCCCATCATTGTCATCATCATCGTCATCTGTAATTGTTGCTATCGACAGGTCATCATCATCATCCCCCTGATCCTCCTTGTTGTCATCACTGCCATTGCCATCGTCATCATTTTTGGCATCTTTTGTGCTGGAAACACTTGCCATGCGGCGTGGGGACTCTACATGAGATGTGAAGGTGACATCTGCACGAGATGTACACAGGCGATTTTCAGTGACTATACCAAAGCAGATGTCTTCATGAGTACGATCTGATGTGACAAGCTATCATGCTTACCTGTAGCACATGTCGCAGTTGCATGCTGCGAAGAGAGTTGCATGCAGAAGTATCATGTACCTGCTGCAATGCTGGTGGCTGCATATGCAGTAGCTGCAGCACACTGGGTTGCCAGTTTAATGCTGCACAATGGTCTCACAGCGCAGGCTGCCTTCAAACACCCTGACAGCAACAACCGGTGCAGCGTCATACCTACTAGCAGCTCCTGCAGGCGGGTGACAAAGGCAGTGAAGGCTGGCAGGAAGGGCAAGAGGTGGTGCCCCTTCACACTGTCCCCGCCAGGCAGCCCAATGGGGCCCTTTCCCTCAAACTTGCTGATGGAAGCCACCTACATGCAGCAGGCACAGCACATGTCAAACCAAGCATGCAGCCATAGTGGCCTCTGGCACAAGTGACAATCCTTGAGCTTCTGCTTGAAGGGGACCGTGCTTGGAGGCTTTGGGGGGAGGGGGGAGGGGGGGGGGGGGGCCGGAAGGCAATTTGCGCAGCAGGGCGTAACATAAGATGAGGAATGTAGCGCCTTAGCAATCAGCATCGCAATTTTGTTAGCTTTGGTCCATGCTGGCAATGGCAAAACAAAACTCATAAGTGTATTGTGAAAAATGCGCAAGCCCACAAAGTCTGCAACCAGCATCGATTAAAACGCAGGACGACATTGCAGACAGTGAGACATGCTCACCCTGTCCAAGATGAACTGAGCAAAGTGTGCACGCAGGCGCTGGCAGCAGTCAGCCAGCAGTTCACTCAAAGGCTGGCCCAGCTGGTTGCCCTTCAGCTTGGCAGCCCATGTTAGAGTCAGGCTCAGCATTGGCACTGCCAACATCTGATTGCTCTTTCCTACCACATCCACCTGCGATGTAATATGTCTATTTGTACTGGGACATTGCAGGTGATCAGGCTGCAAAATACTGGCAGGACATCTTACACTGTTTTGTTATACATGTTTCAGGACACTGCAGCCTCTCAGTCAGCCTGATTGTGAATGTGAGATCTGTGTTCAAGTACAAGCAACCAGTGCAGGTGAATGATGATACTATCTGCTCCGCCTGTCGACCAAGCAATGCACCACTGAAGGTCACTGGCTGTATGCTGCCACTATAGCCTGATCACGCATGTGCAAGGGTCAAGCATACTCATGCAACAGTGGTGTTCACTTTGAGATGTGCACTGCGGGACTGACCAGGGACTGAAAGTCTATCTGAATGCCATCAAGCATGCCAGAAAGCACTCTGGGGCCTTCAGGAGCCAGGTCCTCAGCCTGGTTCCCTGCTTTGGTGGCCCTCGACTTGGCAAGCACCTGAGTAGAGCCCTTGCGAGTGGGGCTCAGCTGGGGTTGGCCCCCGCCAGGACTGCTGGGCTGGGAAGAGGTGGAGCGATGATACGCCTTACTCTTGCTGGGACTGACTGGGTTGGTTTCTGCAGTCAAGCGCACTTGCAAACCCTTTATAAGGTTTCATGCTACACAGGGTGTCGAGCAAGGTGCTGCCCTGCATGCTGCACATGCCACAAACCCATCAACTTGCATATGCTCAACTGCTGAATGCTTTCTGTTGTTGGCAACATTTTTGTAAGTGATCTGAGCTGCTGTTCTAAGTGACTCTGGTGTAAGAGCATGATGGCAGGCACGCTGCACATGCAGTCACAACATCAGCATGACCATATTCAGCAGCAATGCCAGCACATCAGTGTGACAGTAGGCCACGGGATCAGATGCTGCAATGCCAACCTGCACGATTGCCTGGAGAGCCTGACAGGGGGGCAGTCAGCGCCACGTCATACAGCAACAAGAAGTCAGCAGCTGCCTTGCTTTCTGCCAGCAGGAATGGCAAGCATGTATCCAACAAGGCCTGCCAGGCAGAGTGGGGTATCAGGGTACCCCTCTTAGCATTGCTGGGGGAGGGCAGGCCAGTGCCCACATGGTGGGCATGCAAAAGGGAGTCTGAGTCAGACCGGCTGGAGAAGGACAGCTTGCTGCCTTGTAGGCCCTCCAGCAAGTCTACCTGCAATCACACACACTGGCTTCACCATTTTGATGCTCAGCAGACTCAAGAAAAGTGCGTATGACCGCACAAGACATCACCACAGAGCATAGGCAATCTCTAGCTGTGTTGTGGCAAAGAGTCCACTGCAAGCGTCTGCCACGCCTGCCAAAACAAGATGACTCTTGACTTCGAGCTGCCTGCAGTACCAGGATTTGAGATGTGTTGCCTCACATGTGCAGGCATGATTGCCATTGATAAGGCAATCATGTGCAGCATAAGACGCAGCATCTTGTATTGTGTACTGAAGGTATATACCCGCTTGTGAGCCAGGCCCATATCAGGCTCAGAAGGACTGCTGGCAACATGGGCAGCGACTCCCTTGCGAAGGTTGCTGGCATACAGGCGCAGCTCCTTGCGAATGACCACATTCATTGTCTGGGTGTAGGCTTCCCTCAAGCCTGGCAAAGCTGTTGGCTGTATTGCCTGAACAACCTGCAAGACAGGCAGGTCTTACCTGAAGCCTGCATTGCAGCCAGGCACTGCAGCTGCTACAGCAGGTGCCGTTAGCAGAACCGGACTATCTCATGCCATGCAACCAAAGTGTGCAAGGCAGCCCACGCAACATCAGCAACCATTGCAAACAATTCTCTCCAGTCCAAGTTTATTGTTATACTGAGTTTACACATCAGTTGGGTGCCAAGTTAAGCATGAGGCAGAGTTGGAATAGACGCCAAGAGAACTGACACAAGGTGTTCATACCTGCAGGAGGGGGTGCAGCAAGCGGGTGCGGTGGCGTATGTTGTGGTGGTCAGGCATGCTGCGGTGCACACTGCCCTGCGGCTTGCTGAGGTTGGCCAGCACGACATCCCCCAGGTGGGCCATCTGGCTACTCAGGTACCGGCACGCACGCTCCATAAACACCATGCTCAGAGCCTGCATGCATGTTATGCCATTGTCAGCATGTGCTGCACAAGAGACAGCGGCCGTGCAGCGCCCAATGGAATACCCATCTGCATGCCAGGTGTCAACAATTTACTGCCTGGTGTTTCATGGCACATCCTGATTCTGTACACCGCATTGCAAGTAGCTGCGCATCACACCAGACCAGGCGCCTACCAGCAAGCTCCCAAGACACATCAGAAACGTCACTTGCAAAGACTGGTTCGAGCACATGATGGATAGGCTCTTTACAGTGCTCCAGTCTAGAGCTGCATGGCTCACCTGTAGTTTGGTGCGCTGCTCAGCAACAGCAGACATGGTGGCAAGGGCACGATCCAGGCCGCGGGGGTTATCAGCAGCATCAGCCAGGCGGTCCATGCGGTCCTGTACCTCCCATGCCCCAGCCACCAAATCCTCCAGACTGCACAGGAATACGATTGCTCAGCACCCGACACTGCTGGTCTGTAGCACAAGAGAAGCCTCAGAGGCCAAACAACATGCTGTGTTGGGTGCAGTACATCAGCGTTGACCATCAAGTAAGAAGCCATGTGGCATCGTACTGACATGTTGCAACATTGGCACCGAGACATGGCTCGTGCAAGTGCTGATGCTGCTGGTGATACTTTGTCAGAGTACAGGCAAGACATTTCAAAACCATGCAGGCACCTCCTGCCATGCTGAGGGCATGACAGCAGCAACTCACTTGGCATCGTCGAAATCTGTTTGCTCAAGCAGGTCCTGAGTGTCTTCGGGCAGGTCCAGGCGTGCCAGCACCTCCTCCAGAGCCGTCATCAGCTTCTCATTGTTCCGGGTCTGCAGCTCCAACCTATGCAAACCAAAGCCAGTGACAAATCAACTGTCATTGCTGGTGGCCTGCAGATTCAATGTCTGTTCTTGATGTGCTTGCTGAAGCCCATATCTGTACATAGCGTGCCTTGCGAGCTTGTACGTAGCATGAGCAGTGCAAAACATGCTTGTCTACTGTAGCAATAAAGTGTTTGTCTCAAAAGCCAAACCTGTCAGTGCATGATAAATGTACACACTCTGACGCCTAGTGTAGATTGTCATGCTGTATTGCCATGCAACATGTGGACTGACTGTCATGAATGGCACAGGAGACACACCTGTTGTTGCGTGCTTCAATGGCTGCAATGTCTTCACGCATATGGCGCAGCTTGAGGTCAAAGATAGCCAGGGTCTCATCTAGGTCATCAATGAGGCCAATACTGTCATTGAGCCGCACTTGCACCTTGTGCACCAGAGGCCCACTCTCCAAGATGGCATGCACATTAGCAGCCTATGTACATAAGAAGCAGGGCATGCACATTAGCAGCCTATGTACACAGCAAACAGGGCATGCACATTAGCACCCTGACTGAGTCAATAAAGTGCAGTGCGCAATGACCTGCAGCCTCCCCTCATGCACTACAATCTAATATGAAGTGACACACATGCAAATGTCAAATAAGTCCATTGACAGGCAAGCATGACTTGCACTGACATGTAGCAGACTTGCTCTTGGTTGTCATCCAGCAGACCACCACTGTTTTGCTCAAGTACAGATAATGTCTGCAGGGTGCCATTACAGATAGAAGTGATGTGACATACCTCCAGTGCAGCCAATTCATCCTGCAAGCGCATTTGAAACTGCTCCACATCGCCCACTCCCATAGCAAACATCTCTAGCAGTGTCTGCAGATCCCGCTCCTCTTTTGCAGAGACAAGGGAAGCAGGGCTTTCTCTGTCAGCCCCATCCAAGCTGTCTTGCCCTCCAAGCAAGGCTGCACCAAAGGCACCAATGCCCTCCAGAGGACTGTCTTTGCCCTGCTGCTGTGCTGCCCAAGTGTCAAGGAGAGCAATGTCAATGCCTGACACTGCTGGCGGCCTCTTCTCATGCTTCCTGCCATTTAAATGACACTTTTTGACAGTTTAGCGCAGTCGGCACACAAAGTGCCAGGGCGGCAAAATCAATACATATGGTTTGGCGCAGCAGGACATAGTTCTCAAAGACCTACAAAACGTTATTTGTGTCCACACAGAGTCCCCCAGTGAATATTAATGCACTGCAATGAACAGATGCAATGACCAAACCTGTGGTGTGCTGGCAGGCTTGCCATGCATCAGGCAAGGCTTCAGCTGGTCACGATGCAAGGACTGCACAGGATCTTACTTGCAGAACAAGTAGATACTGCCAATGATGTCCACCAAAAGAGGACCTGGAACCTGGAAGGCCTTGCGAGTCTCACTGGTGAATGTGGTGTTTGACAGGTGCAGCTCAATGTATGCAGGGGTTGCTGCATCCACGGATGATTGAAAAGCTTCCAGACGGGTGATGTATTTCAGCAAGTAACACTTCTGGATCTGAAGCAGCAGCAGAGCTTTTGTCAGCAGCCATCAATGTCTACTGCATGCAGCAGCAATTGCTGTGACAGCCAAGAATGGCACTGATGCTCCAACATACAAGAGTTACTTGGGCACGTACCTGCATTGTGCCTGAGGACACTTTGCAAATGTGCAGGGACCCCTTAAATCCGCGACGCTTTGTTCGGCGTTCTGCTGTCAAGCAGATGACACGCTCCTTGCCTTTGGACTGCATGTCATGCCATTCCGATATACTTATTGTCGCTCAAACGCAACACCTGGTGGCGAGCAGAAAGGAGCACTGGTACAATCAGACCTTTGGAGGCTTTTTCTTTGTGGAGAAGGTGGAAGTAGTACTTGGAATACATTTCTGGACCTGTAAATACACGAAACTTGAGGTTGATGACAAAGCAGTTGCTGTCCCTGATCTGCTGATAATTAGGGTACTGGAACCTTGTAAGCTGCAACAACTCTTGCTTCTGTGCTTGCAAAGACCTTCTCCATGGATCGCTGCAGTTGAGCGTCTGCCATGATGGGCACTTTCCTGAGTCAAATGGTGACTTATTTCGCTCACGTCTCAGACCTAACGTGTATAAGGTGGTCTTCGAGATCAACTGCAAGCTTCACCAGGATCCGACTGTGACGCTAGCTTCGGTACATCAGACTGTGCAGAAGCGCTCTCTCGGGACACATGGTCACAAGCCTGCATGCTGCCGGGCTGCGAGCAGAAAGTAGTGATCCTTCCGCTTTTGCTTGAACGTCCCGCGCTGGATTGACAGCACGTGGCTGTCTACAGTAGCTCACATGGGTAGCTTGGCTTCCCATCTCAGTCTGTAGGAAGTCTGGTGCAAAGTGCTGACCTGAAGGATGAGGAGATGTGCGTATCTTCTTATCAACCGAACAGAAGAGAGTGGGCTCGTGACTTGCGCTAGTCCCTGAGACGTTTATCGTTATGTCTTGCCGGTCCGAAACAGGGTGGATCACGTACGCCTGAAGGTGCAACTTTGAGTCTTTTCGCATATGTCGTTCAAAACATGTCCGCAAACGAGCTTCGTGGCAAGCTTCGCGTGGTTTATGTTTCCAATTGCCGAAAAGCTGTCAACAGCAGCTAGCACACACACCGTTAGGTCAAGCTTAGCAGGTCTGTCTCGCCATACATTCACTGAGATGACGCCAAATCGAGAGTGTACCCAAATGTACATCAAGACAGCTGGTATCACAGGTCACAACTAGCACATTCAAGTGGCCTCAAAATCCCCCATGACACATTTGGACTGGTAACGCAGACAGATCAGTAAGAGCTTCAGGCAGCCTGTGCGTACGCATTGAACCATGCAGCAGGCGTTACAGGTCAAGCGTTTTTGGGACAGCACAACTGAGCAGCAGCAAGTTGAGCTGCTCACATTGGATGTCGATTATCTGCACAGGCAGGCAGCAAGACTGACAGGTAAACTTAGTAAACGTATTGCCAAAAACTTCTTTCTGCGAAAGACATGTGACATCACCAACACGCAAGATTGTCATGCTTCACTTGAATGCAACATAACACAGCGTATGATCCTGCTCTTACACCTTGCCTGAGCTTGCATACTTAAGCACTTTTGGCTGTACTCCGCAGACAGTCTGAATGCAATGCAACGACCTAGGCATATCATGACACCCCTGCATCTACCATCTACCTTGCCATAGTTCTGCTTATCGCCGCAGACCCAAAGGGGGTGGCAAAAGTCTTGGCACATGGACTCAGGCGCCTGGCTAAGACAGGCACCTGGAAGCAGTGGCAATGGGATGCAAACAGCAAGCCCCACACAGCTGCAGCATCATTCAGGCAAGCAGCGACACAAATGATAACATTTAAGCATCTCCTGATGCCATGTCAAACCTCAGTCCTTTGTGTTCAAGCTGAGTTTTGGTCAGTTCAGCTAAATCTACTGAAAGCTTGTGGAGGTTGAGTGTTGCCAAGATATCAACATCACCACAAGATCATATATTTGGTGCCACCTCTCAACGCAATGATCATTTGATTACCAATGCGCAGTGTATGAGCAGTCAAACCAATGCCATGCTGGACCATCCAATTCATTGATCACTGCATAGCTCCTCATGAGGAGAGCTTTCTTGTGCAGGAGCTGTATGGTCCAGCAGCGGGTGCCTCATGCTCTGCAGAGCCTGCTGCAACAAGCCCAAGAAAGCACAGCTTCCACAGAAGCCCTGCACAAGCTTCAGAGCAAACTGTGAGTTGTGATGCATGAAAGCTATAATGCCTATCAGATGTATTGATGTTTCTACCTACAAGATCTTCAAACCAAAAGTTATTTACAAAATGGATCAATTTTTATAATTGAAAAACGATCGGCTTTATTGCACATTCCAGCCCTCTAAAGACTTTTTGAAAGGATGATGTGTCGTCTCATGTTCACAAGTTGAAGTTGATTCAAGACACTTGTGGTACTCTGAACAAGCCTGTCTGGAGGGAGCTGACTTGCGCCGCACTCACCTGATACCTATCACCTAAGCCTGTGTTTAAATGCTTATTATGATTATCACAGCTGTCTGATGCATATGCATGGCAGCATTTGTCAACAGGATGCACCAGCGTGCTTGACTGGGATGTCTGTTCTGTCTGTTCACATATCTATTAGGCATGCACATGGTTGACTCATCAGTTGCACCAAACCCATGAATAAAATCATATTCACAAGCCGTCAAGTGTTTTTGCGCATTTGTGTGTGATATTCTGCATACCTCACATGGCTACACGTATGTGCTTATGTTTGTTTTGTGACCATTCACAAACTTTACAAGCTGAGTCTGCAACCTACTGTGCAGGCTTTTGTTACAGAAGAGTATAGCAGAGCACCACCAGAGTGAAGCATCTGCACAACGAACAAGACCTTGGCAGTACGAGAGGAGAAGTGCTGTCATCAACATGATCTTTGCTGCTTTAACATCACAAGAGCATGGCTTCCTGTGAGTGACCTTTTCTATGTGACAGATCTCTCCAAGAAGCCTCATTGTCTGCCCTTGTTCCCCTCTCTCACCTCCCCTTACACGACTTTTTGCTGTGCATTGCAGCCAATCTGTGCAATGCTTTTGCAAGGCACGTGTATCTGCGCAAGGTTGTTGCAAGGTACATTTATCTGTTGTAGGCTCTGAGTTGACTGATGCCCACGATCTGTCCTTGCCATTGCAACCCACTTAAGTCCCTTCTGCTTTGATCATCAACGTTGTGCTGTCATGGACGAGGTCAGCAGCTCAGCCTCATCTTGCTCAATCTTTAGCCTTGATGCAGCAAACATACACTGTTGGGGCTTGTTTGCTGGGCATGCAATGTCTGTGTTGTGTTATTTGGAGTGTGACACAATCTGTCACATAGAGATTGGCTTGATGTCATTGAGTTGTGAGCATATCAATCAACATCAGGCCTTCATTGTTGCAGGCACCATGCGTTCGGCTGTCCGGTCAACCGGGCAGTCTGGACCTTGCTGTCACCAGGTGAGCGCAGTGAAGAGCCACCTGCTGAGAATCAGGACTCTGTGCTGGATTTTGAGGATATAGACAACCTACCTGCTCATGACCTTGACAGAATCACTGCTTGGATGGAGAGCATGCTTGCCAGTTTGTGCCAGCTGGGCAAGGTGAGGGTCAACATACCTTCATGTCTGTGCTTGATGGCATGTGCTGTCTACCTGTGCTGTCTACCAATGCACCTACCAGATGTGCAGAAGACAGCGTGGCACGTGTGGTACACTTGTTCCCATGCACTGTCGCACACATTCAGATCAGCCATTACAGCTGTCATGTGATGCTTCGATTGTGCAATACTGATGCGTCACTACTTCTCTACCCTTTGCACTTTGCTATGTCTGTTGCAGCTTACCAGAATCACTGCACAATCATCACATTGCCCCCAGCAAAGAAGATCCAACAGTGTTTGTTTGCTGCATCAGAGACTAGAAAGGGAGCAAAATCAGGCTGAGCTGTTTAGTCTGTCACCTGACGGCACAAAGCTGAAGATAAATCCAGAGGCCTTGTTTCAGCGCCGGACTGTTCCTGCCGATGAACGCTGCAACTCACCTGGTTCAGTACTGCCATCTTCAGCCCTTCCCTCAGGGCCATCTTCAACATCAGCAGGGCCAGTTTTGGACTGGATTTATGGCTACAAAGGTGTTCCCACTCAGAGCAATCCTTTGCCTGGTAAGATGTGCCCAAAAGCTGTACGCCATGACAGCTGAGTACTCTTTGTTGCTGTTCCCTCTGGCTTGTTGCAGTGCTTGCTGTTCATATATGAGATGTTGAAGCCATTGTGCGTGTGACATTGCCTCTGCACAGGATTGCTGACAGTCTCGCTGTGATTCTGATTCCCATCAGAGCACATGCTGAGTGGCTGTAGTAGCATCTCAAGTGTCTTTCAACGTTCCATGAAGTGAATACCGCTCATCTTGATTTCTTGAAATACACACTGCACTCTTTGATTACATTCTTGAACAAAGCACTTTTGTCAATTTCCAATTGACAAAACGGTGTAATCAAAGCGTGCAGTGTGCACCTCCAAAACCAACTGAGACATGGCTGTTATATTTAGGCATGCCAGCATCTCTAGTGGCCCAGTCATTCCAAGCATTGACATCATGCCTAAAGCGCATGGCACAGAAACAGGCTGAATTGGGCCGTTGGTGGCCGCTGATCCAGGATGTGATGCAAGGCAAACAGCATGTGGCAAAATGTGAAAGCT
>JAABUV010001766.1_pt1 | contig 30735 bp, 29 predicted proteins | sample 5559971 | NCBI WGS metagenome assembly JAABUV01 (sample SAMN10711881, study PRJNA513362) | rock metagenome | isolation source: Antarctica rocks | place: Antarctica: Victoria Land, Knobhead nord | collected 2015-12-19
AGCACAGAAGCACAACTAGCAACAAGACAATCAAACGCTATTCAGACTTCGAGTACAGAGAGAAGTTGCAGAACAACGATAAGCGAATGAGTCACGAAAGCATTCGCTGAGCAGAAATCAACACAAACGAATCGCAACGCGGTCAAATGAAACAGTTCCTTTTGCTAGGTCTGTGAAGCTTCAAAAAAGAATGGAAAGATTGAGAGTATAATAGATCGCAAAAGTCATGAAGTATGAGATCAAAGAGGAAGCACATGGCAATGGTTTACCGGCTACTAGAGACAGGGCTGAGATGGTACTGAATGATTGCAGAAGACACAGCACTCATACAAGCGAGAATTTATGAACATTCACATTCAAAAGCGCAGTTAGAGGGCCCGGGTTAGATCAAGAAAGGATGACATCATATGACTTTATACAAGGATGCTCTCATACGCATTCAAGAAGTGACGTTCCCTATGCATCACAAAAGGGAGCGAAAGCTCAACTTTTTTTCGAGATAAGTCATTTTCAGAACAATCTGGAACCAGAATGAAAACTTTCTATCAGATCGCTTTCTTGGGGCTCGCGGGTCTGATAGCTGCAACTTCATTCAACTGCTCATCGACTCGTACTGTGACAGTAATTCTCGGGAATCGAAATCTCACATTAATTTCAAGTATCGTTTCAGTTACGAGTGCTTCAGACGCTGAAAGTACTGCAACTACGGATGGCTCAGGGAATTACATGACGATCTCGATGATCAATATGTACGACAATCAATTGTCTCTCTTCTTTGGTTCAAATGCTGATGATTCCTCTTCGATAGATAATCCTTCAGCCATCATACTTTCTGATAATGTCTTCACTCAGTATGCTTTCCCAACTGAATGGGCAGGAAGGGTATATGTGGGCTCAAACCTCAACCTCGATGGCAGCAAGATTGAAGGCAGCTATACGGGCTCACCTGATATCGATGTTAGCTATGTGAATGGCTATTCTGTACCCATAACGTGCTCTTTCGAAGGCACAGCAGTGTTCGGTTGCAACGTTGATCTATTCAAGCAGCCGAGTATTTCATGCAACGATCAAGTCGACGATTCTGTCTGCTTAAACTCCGCTCAGAATATTGCCAATGAACTCGCTTCATCATTTTTCGCAGCCTGTGCGGGGGCAGCCTACATCTATCCGAACGATAACGACGTCAATGTTAGCAATCTCAAGAGTATCTTGGTTTCTTGTTGCGTTGATGCGTCATGTCAAGCACTCTCACGACAATCTAAACGAAATAACACACAACATGTTGAACGTATGCGGATTAGAGACATAGAGTCACATCTTCTAGAAAGCACCGCCTTCTCATCATTACTGCTTTCATTTTCGCGCAAGCTTCGACATCGTCATTACTTGTCGCGATATCGTATTCACGAATAGGTCAGCGATGCAAGTAAGACGATTTCACACAGCGCATATTAGCAGCTTCTAAGAATTCGGCGATGAATGTTCTCTGAATGAATTACATTGACGTGAGGAATAGCTGATTTATCGTGATCATTGGAAATATATGGTCTGCTTATGACTTAGATAGAACTTCGATTGAATACATTGATGATCATCGCTTTGCTTGTCGTGTGATGAGGAATTCTTCTAAATACGTCGCTTGTCAGCGTATCGTCTTAGTCTTCGTGCTTTTGCACGATCTATTTATTGCTAGTCCATGCTTTCGCTTACGTGTTGACGAAGATGAAAGTGTTTGATGCCACTCTTCGCTGACTTTCTGTCATTATCAGAATCTTTCTGTTTCATCACTGAAGAAGCTTGATCAATCAGTCTTTCGATTCTATGAAGCTGTCGATCTTGCAAGGGAGACGCAGGATGCAATGAAAAGGCTTCGATGAGCGGTCTTTGATGCGCAGAGAGAGGTTGACATCGAATATTGCAAGCGGATCAGAACATGATGTTGAGACGAAGAGTACGTAGACTGATACTAATGCAAATGAGGGAAGTCAAGAAGACAAGAATAGTAAGAATGTCACAGATGACATGTATCAAATTGTACGTCAGATCGAGTGCTCAAATAACTATCTACTTCTTCCTTGAGACGAAAAAGGTTCGATGAGGCTTGTTACTTCGATTCCCTCTTTCTCAGATGATCTTTTAAAACTTCACTTGAGAATAGATTGATCTTGAAGGCGTACAGAATTTTATGTTTCTTTCAAGTCGTCTTTCGAGATTATTGAATATTGATATGATCGCCGCCACAGTCGTATTAGTCAGCTACTCATGGGTATACTTTAAGTTCTAGTGTACGAGGCAGGTGACAGAATTCTTTTCTCTCTCGACACATCTAAAAATTCTCTGGCTTTCGGAATTTTTGACGCACCCACAATAAACTTTGATTGTTCAAAATTCAAGACGTTGATAGATCAGCTTCTTTGTTACAGCCAGGTATTTTTTTTATCTTAATTGAGATAGTATTGCATTTGTCGTACTCGAATTTGTTGAACAACTTTGAAGTTCGTGATGCTCGCTTACTAAAGGGGGGGGGAGAATTCTGTCACCTGTCTCGTACCACGCTCAAAGCAAGTGTTTCATTATCTTTCAACATCTCGGCTATACTACGAAGCTATTCTAAACAAGAGCTCGTTCATGCTTCAAATTGGAAAAGCTCATGTCTGCTTCTCTTGTTCAGACGGCGAAGGAATCGGCTCACGAGTGAATGTCTGCTCTGACGTATCATAATGATCGTCAACGAGCTGAAAGCCTGAACTCGAGCTTATCAACTCGACATGTTTCACCCATTTTTTATGCATTCGTTCGTCAACGCGTCGAAGTAGCGTCAGCTTAATCGATTGCCTTCTATCGAAATATACCGTCAAGAGAACGTGAACGTGATCATCGGATACAAGCCTTCTCTCAATGTTCATGATAAGCTGATGAACACAGCGATCATGCTCATCGTAGCCTGGCAAGAAGCGGGGATCGTGGCTGGAAAATGCTGAAAGCCGGTTTCATTCTTGATAATAGAGCCGAGTGAAGGCGAAGCTTATCGTCGCTCAGAGAATGAAATAGACATTCTTCAACTCCTGAAAGTAGAATGCGTTTGACTCGTGCAGATCAGAATCATCCCATGGCACACGTTGACGCAATACAATGAGCGAGTTGCACGTTCAAAGCAAGAAGTGAGATGAATGACAAAGGCGAAGGACGTTGTGTCATTCATCTTCCTCGGGAAACCGAAAATGAGGCGAATCTCCAAGTCTATCATAAATGATCTCGAACGTCCAGTCGAACTTTGATTACGAACTCTCGACTGACTCTGGTTTGTCGATTGTCAAGTCTGGCGTGAGTGTCGCTTCAGAGTTCTCACTCTTGACAGACTTCGATTCAAGTAGGTCTGATGCACAGATCAGCTCAGCTGCACAGCTCTCGGAAGACTCTAGATTGTTGATCTCAACGTTCGCCTCAGGTGTAGCCTCGAATTTCCCACTCGTACCAAGTTCCGCGTCGGTAAGCTGTACCCAGTCGAATTCAGCCGTGAGGCTTTCAGCATTTTCGAGCATCAACATCATCGAAGAAGAATTGCGTAAGCTTGACTTGATGACAATGTCAGCCGTTGATCTCTCAGAGAGTTCTTCACACTGATCTTCGACGACTTCGCAAAAAAGTCTGAGAACTTCTGTGTGTCAGCGATGACAGCACTTGAACTGACTAGCTGCTTTATCTTCGTCGATCTTCTGACTCTGCTGTCTTATACACTTTTCCCAAGAATGTTTTGATTGTGTTCTTTTTTGAGATGATATGTGGAAATTCAGATCAGTTTTGATACATGTAAAGCCTACAGATACTCTGATCTTATCAAGCCAATCACAAGCTATGTTGTTCAATGAAGTCTAAATTGCATTGTCGATGCTTGCTTCAAGAATGTGCGACTGAATCGCCTTCGCCTTGCTCGAACTCGAGCCTCGTGTTTGCATTCGATCAAACTCAATACTCAAGGTGGGAAGAAATCGATTGCCAAAAGTGAGGCTGTATTCACTTGCTTACAAGATCAAAGTGTCGAGATGAACTACTTCATCATTCTAATCAGGCATACATCTCTCAAAATCGATAGTGAAGATGCAGGGTTAATCTTTGCGTATCTTCAGATGCCACGATTATAATCGTAATGCATTGATTCTCTGCAATGCAGACTTTCAATGCTAGGTCAATGAAGAAAGATAATCTGTCAGTAGCATGATTTTAATAGTGCAAAGTCAGAGAGAAAAATCGAAAGTTTCGAATTTAAAGAGAACAGAGTCAAATCTGTCGAGACGAATCAGATCTCAAGTTCCTTATCAATTCAGTGAAGCTTGTGCTATCGATGTCAATCAACTTGTGAAACATGATCTAGAGCATGAATTGAAGTGTGTCGAGGTTGAGAGTCAAGAGAACTTCGCTATTACAAATCTACCGACCGCCTTGTCGTGCTTGATTAGCTCTTTCGTCTCTGCTTTGTTGAGCGTATCAGAGACTTATTCAGGTCTTCAAGAAGCGCTATACTTGTCTACGAGACTAAAGCTGCACGATCTTTGACAGGAAGACAACACAGACGAAGTGAAGTTCGAGATTCTGAACCGTTCTTAACGCTCTGTGCAATCTCACACTCCTGATGTAATGCCACTAGGAAAACGACTTTGGCCCAGACTGTGATTTGACTTTCATCGACGCATCTGAGAAGGCAGCAAATCAACGCAGTCGAATTATATGACAGATGTACATACGAACATGTGAATCGACAATCGGATTTGAACAACCTTGCAGTCTGCAGATGAGAGAGGGCGATGCGAGCTTAAACACTGAAAGACGGCACAATATTTATCTATAGTAAGATAAGAATTACTGTCACTGCTATTAAACGTGCAGACTTATTCATATTCTGCGTAAAATCTGTAACAGTTTACTTGTAAGAAAACTGTTCATTATTTATCATCATATTCATCACATACATCACATACATCAATGTCTAATTCAAAAGAAGAAATCAAGTTGTCATTCGAGAACGCCTTGTATCTTCGAGAACCTGAGTCTCATGAGTTTACCGCTGATACTTTGTCATTTGAGGTAGACAGTATATCTCATCTCTGCTGACATTATTTAACTGTTCACAGAACATCAAAATTTCTGATTCAGAATTTGCTCAAGATGATAGCTTAAATCGGATCGCAGCAATCGCCGTATTGTACTATGAACGCACACTCGAAGAGCTTTTCGATGATCTTAGTCTCACTTTACCGACACAAAGTAGTCACAGAATCAAGAGTCAAATCATCTGACAAGGCGAAGTGATTTCAGATGATCACGCAAAGACGATTCTGCTTGAGAAATTGAAGTCTAAGAGTGATGGCTCGATGCTTCTTCTCTCGAAGAAATACTTTCTGAAAGGTCGAGTAAAGCATCATCATAGCTTAAGTATTATCATCGTATTAACAAGATTATACAGAAATACATGATTCTGATGATAGGCGTCGTGAATCGTAAATGGGCCTGGGATCTGAAGCAATTCTTCAAAGAATACGTTCTGTTCACTGTATCAACGTCAGAAGGCATGTCAGCTTCGAAGAGAACTTATATGGTGAATCACTTTCGAATCGCATGTTCCGAGTCACAGAACGAATCTATTCGTCATTTCGAAGTCTTGAGCGATAGTGTGCTTGAGCTCCTGTTAGAGTATGTGCTTAGACATCTCAAGCCAGTATTGACATACAAGTACGACGAAAACGATAATGTTAAAGTCGTCAAGATATACAACAGTGCATCTAATAATTTTATTTTTAGCATTGCAAATGAAGAAGAAAGACGACGATGACGACGACGAAGAGAATTAAACCTTGATCTTTTGAGAATCGAGATGATGTTAAGCCTTGTTGATGTTGTTCTGAAGAGAGCATTTCATCATTTGTTCCAGCGAGAACGTTAGCGGCGAGTGAAGCGAAGGTTAGAAAGTTTTGCAGTTTGCGCCTGGCGCTTGAGTTTCCAAGTTAAATGTTAAAGCATGAACTTTTAAGACTTGCAAGAAAGTTCACTTCTTCGTTGAGAGCAGAAGCTGAGTGAAGGCAATGAATTGACGACCTCGCCTTGACTTCGCCTCAATGCGCAGTCACTTCGAAAAGATTTGAAGAATTGCTGACAGACGAAAGAAAAGCGAATGCTACTATTTGATAATAAAGTCGCCGCTCTAGCCGCTCGAGCATAGCAAACTCTGCATGAAAGTTGTAGTATGACTACTTACAGCATCCATTAGGATAATTATTGACATCAATATGGGCTGACGATCAGCTCAGATGATACTACGCAGACAAATCTCTCAACACAATACAGATAATATTCCAATCTTCGAAGATCATCACGCGCCTCAACATTCTCTTTTCTTCCTGCCTTTTTTCTTCATCCTTCGCAGTAGATCTCGTGAAGATTCACTCTCTTCAGTCTGTGTAAAACGATCACTTGCAGCCTCGAATTTGATGTGTGTACTTGTCTCTTTCTTCGCTGGCAGAGCTGACGTGGTCGTTATTTCGAGCTTTTTCAGGATTTCAGGAATGGTTGAAAGCGCCTCATCATTACTACGGAAGGGATCGAATCTGCGCTTCCAATAAATATTCGAATATTTGTCATCACGCTTCGACACAGACTCGGCTGAATCGACGACATGAGCTAGGATTCGAAAGATCTTTTGACCTTCAGTGAAATTGATTAGAGATGATATCGTCGTCCAAACGGATCAGATCATATGTTTCACGATCGCTCGTATATTGTTGCAGGGGAAGCCGTTCAATAGCGAAAGGAAGTCCCTCAGATAGTTTGCTTCGGCTGAACAAGGTTTATTGAACTCGTAGGGCAAGAGTTGTAAAAGGAACACAAAGGCAGCTAAGCTTAACACAATCTGAGCAGTCGCTTTCTCAGGACAAAGATCGTGAATCAGTCTTCAATACAGCCGCTTGCCATCTTCTGATATCGCTCACGCGTGAAGTGCTCGAAGAGCTCGATCGTGACAGTCAGAACTTCATACGAGAAGTAAAAGAACATCATTCTCAGAATGACTCAGAGACGAGAGCTCGTGATAAGAATGCGCACTGCGTTCGTCAGCATTAATATTGTGGATCTCTGAGAGCTGATCACTGACCGAAACACTTGAATGTCTTTCACTTGTCGACATTCAAATTCGTTCAGCACTTGTGATGAAAGACTCTTCATTGTTTGTCAGCGTTATTTCACTGAATAGAATTACAACTTCGTATCAAGTCTGGAAAAGCAATTGGCAAGAATCTACTGAGGTTTGAGCTTCATTTCTGAACATCTTTGTGAGTTGCCGAGCGAATTTGGTTGAGATCTGTGATCTTGACAAAAATTCGCGACCTTGAGAGGGCTTTTTGTAGTTCAAAGGGATTGCATGTACCGAATTGCTGCGCGATAGGCGTTTGAACTTCACAGGCAAGATCATAAAGAATCAAGTTGTTCAACGATGTAAAATCTGTTAAGCCTAGGTTGAATTTGCTTCGATCGCGTGCCAAATCGCCGCCAGAGACGCAATACAGTTCGCGAAGCAACGAGAGTATTTGCAGTTCTACTCCTTCTCGATCCTTCCGATTGATGATCTGAAGGTGGAAGGACAAGGAAAGCTCATGTAGATGTTTTACATCATTCATGATCTGTTGACACCAAATTTCCAGATCTCGTTGAATAAGCTCATGAGCGACAGAAGACTCGAAGTCTCTCAGCATGTTCAAGCAGATGATGAGAGCGTTTCGTGCATAGGCTTCTTGGAGCGTAAGAGAAGAGGTCTAGGGATCATCAGCAAACTGTGCTTCGAATAGAGAATGTCAAGAACGTTGCCTCGAAGAGGTAATAGAATTTCAACATCTCAAGCCGAGCAATGAGGTCATTCTTTCTCGCAATTTGCCGATAGCACCACGCAGCGCCGCGATCCTCTGTAGGAGAATCTGCGTGCAGCGCGTTTTCTAAGAAGCGATTCAAGGCCTTCTTTCTTGCGACGAGGATATCGTATACTTCTCTCTCGCGACAGGTTGATTGTGTTGAGTCAACGTCCTCGATCGTTAATTGATCAGTCTTCAAAGAGATTTTGTATGACGAAGGCGCGTCGTAGACAACAAGATCTCTAGAATCGTGGTATTTGCGTTCGATATGAAGAACAGCGATTTCGAATTTCAGAAGCCATAATTTGATGTCAAGATCATCATTCATAGTTTGAGCGATTGAGAAGCGAACAATCTTCCTAGATAAAGGGGAAAGCTGTATGACCTTCTAAGAAGATGATTAGAGCGTGAGCCATCGTAACAGAAATAAAAAGCGCTCTCATCTCTGCAGTCTCATTACTATTCCCGTCATACAGTACTCCCAGTTTATATGCATTCTCAGCGTACAGTACATCTGAAGACTCAAAGTCGACGATCTCTTGAGAAGCACTCAGTTGAAGTCCTCTCAAGGTTTCGGTATGAACCGCGTTGTGCGGTTGAGAAGGCTTAGGCATCGTCAATGATCGAAACAAGAAGATTCTCGATTTGCAAGTGACTTTGCCTGAAACAAGGCGTACATCGCACTGAAAAAAAGGCAGAAAAAACCTGGAGTAATCTTTACAAGCTGCATGAGAAAGGCTGCATAGTTATAGAGACGAACATATGCATTGATAATCCTTCCCAATCTGATTTGACCAGAGTCGCCGATCAGCGATTCACACAAGCACATTCAACAGAGAAAAGGAAGTGAAAGATGCTCGATCAATGATACTGAATATACGGATGCGGCATCTCAGCCGAGCATGCTGAGGCGCAGTCAAGAGAGGGTATCGTAATGTAAGACAGCATGAAGACGTGAAAGAGGGTTCGGGAAACTTGATTAGTCTAACAACTTAGGCCAAAGAGTACCTTTCTTGATTCCAATGAGATCTGCCAAAATGACACATTCTCCTGTAAATGTTTTTGCAGCATCGTCTGACTTCAAGCATTGATGCCGTTATTGACACAACATTCTAGCATGGCGATAAGAGAAACTGAGAGGTGACGGCTCGTGCGAGTGCTAGAAAGGGCGTCCGAGGGAAGGCGACATCTCGCCCGGGCTCCTGCAAGGATCTTTGCACGAAACGGTTTCGTGCAAAGATCCTTGCGAAGTGACTAGATTCTATCGATTATGGGCGAGCAGCGTTTCACTGATCTTATCGGTATCACAAACATGGGCAGCTCAGAGCAACCGACTCTCTTCATCATATCAGATCATCAGCAAGAGATCAATTCCGTCAAACAAAAAGTGAAATTCACACGGCATGCAGTATCACGATTTCACTCAACTCATGTGTTTTTGCGTGTGCGTCTTTCCAGCCATTATGCTGCTATCTATCTAACCATCCATTCATTTCATGTTCAACAACATCAAGAGCAGATCTTTTTCTCATCTTTCTATGATTATTTTCTATGTTGCACACATTCGGAGTCTGTCATCACGTCGTTATTGATTGCCGAACACGTCCAGATCATCTACGACATCTATTATCAACCTGAGCAATGGGACTTCTCGCCTAAGATTTCGTACGTACCAAAGAAGCATGAAGATTGTATCTCTCTCTCTAACTGGCATGAAACAGGAAAGTCATATGTCGCTCTTCGGGATTGTCTTGTGAGCAGGCCATAGAAGCGAGGCTTGATGAGTCAAGACGTTCAACATTATCAAACCATCAGCGGAAGTCATCATCGTTCGCTTCTAACCTCGTATCTATCACGACGCAAGACCATGTCGAAGCAAGATCGATTGATCATTGACCCTTGATCTATATCTAAGGAACAAGAACACTAGGCGCGAGCATGATAGAAAGCAATCAGAAGCAATAGCTGTAGATTCACTATCTTCTCTTGATGATAATGCTGAATTTAACACGCTATTCCAGGCGGAACTTATTTGTGCCAAACTTCAGAATGGCAAAGAGAGGTCGTTCGATGATGTTAGCAACGGTCGATGAATACGCTATATGCTTAGATCATCTCACGAGTTCACGCCAAATGAAATAGATGAAATATGAGAAGTAGCAGAACAGTCTGAAAATGAATTGTCGTCGAAGCTTTTTCTTTCTTCCGCATGAGTGATCTTGTCGAGTACTGTGACTTTTCCCTTCAGCTACTCGTTCATATTCATTATGACTTTGGCCTTAGGTATTCCCGCCTTAGCCATCTGTATCCCTTTTATAGACAATCCAACTGGCTTTTCTCGACTATCACGTAGTCATCATCGATCGTCATCTTTGATAGGCGATGAATGAGCAGCGTGCACAGATGTTCTGCCGAAGCCGAAGGCTAGAATCTTCGCGCACGCTATTCCTTATTTGTTACTGCCACGTAGTAGCAAATAGAGAATAGCGTGCACGAACCAAATCTCATACAGACGAAGCTAAGACTGCAGAGATAGCGTCTCTAATGCTTTTCTTTCCGAGCTGCAAGCTCATCACCAGCACAATGATATGAAATCATACGTTGGGCTGACACCCCTGTCAGGTTCCCCCTTGGCAGTTAGTGTAAGAAACATTTGCAAGCAGTTCGCTTTTTCGCCCTCGATGTCGAATGCCTCTCGAATCGAGATGCAGGCTTACGTCGAACGAAAAGACGTAAAGAGGAAGCAGAGACTGTGCGAAGTGAGCGAAAATGCCTAGTACTCTGAAGACATGAGCCGTCTTGATTCGCTCATAGCGTATGAAGCTCATCTACAGACATTGATGCATTAGCGCAGGGAAAAGTCCCTCTCGTGCTTACTCGACAGTCTAACGCACTAACGATGTCATCGGTCCATTGGCCCGACAGTATTAGCGCAGAGACATGTACCTCCCGCATTCCATAATCGATGTCAGCTCATAATCGTGGAAACGCCTTCCAAGATGACCGACATTAAGAAGCGAGTCTATTTGAATGATTCGAAGAGTCACGTCAGACAGAAGCTAGATCTGCAGGGTAGAAAGAAGAATGAGGGTTTTTGTACGTTTGAGGTGAGATTGCCTCTCATCTCTATTCTATTCCCCAGAATGAACTAAGAAAACAGATAGGGAATTTGTGAGAATGTCTATCAATTCAAGCTTCTCTTCGATCCTCAGGCCAAGTGAAATGATCTAGGATCGACCGTGACCGCTGCTCAAACTATGATTAACGAGAGATGTCGAAAAGAGAGTTTGAAGTTGACAGATATGAATGTCATTCTGAACGATTTGTCGAAATGAAAATTGTACCAACTGCATAAAGCGACCAAGAAGAAGGGCAATAGGTTCAAAAAGCAGATTAGAAATGGTATTTGTGACGAGTCAATGAATGATTGCAAGGCTAATCTCTGTGCCTGTAGCTGTCGAGTCCTCCATCCATGTCAACAATTCCTTGACCTCAACGAAATTTGACTCAGTGAAAGTTGCAGCAGAGGAAGCAGCAAGAAATGAAAAGTAATAACGATGAACATAAACTGTGACTTGCTTTGGGTTGCGATTGACAGCAATGCGCTTCCATCTTTCGATTATCTATCTGATTGCCTAGTTATCGCGCACTGTTCTTAGATTGTCATTGGTCAAAAATCGAATCTTGTTTTACATGACTTACACACTCCGCTTCACATCCCTTTGCACATGAACTAAGTGAATGCTTATCTCACTTCAGCATCTCTCTTTAAAGAATATTTGCAGAACTATCAAAGATTGTCACTTTATTCACAATCATTCTTTGTAGCGATTCTCATACTTTTCTCGCAATGAGTGTCACAACAAAGATCTTAGAGCGCGACGATGACACTAACAAGCCAACGAAGGGGAATGTAGTTATCGTTGAATACACTGGCAATCTCTACGATGAGGCAATGGGAGAAGAGACCAACTATCGAGGCCGGAAGTGAGTACAAACCTATGATTCACGACGATAGATTATCTCAACAGACAAGGTTTCACTCCTCCGAAGATCTCAAATCCAAAAATTTCAAGGCAGAAATTGACGTCGGCAAAGTTATTCGAGGTTCAGGAAATCCTTCAAGCGAAAAAGCGCCCATACTGATGAGTTGTGAAGGCTGAGATGAAGCTGTCATGAACATGAGCTTAGGCGAGAAGAGCATCTTGACAATCTCGAGGTACATGCATCTTTAATTTCAAGACACACCTGCTAACTTCTGTGAGGCAGTGATTATGCCTACGATGATATGTAAGTCACATTGTCGTGAATCTCTATCTATACAAATCACAACATCTGCTTTACACATCATAGGCGAATGGTCAAGTGAACATCGCTGATAGAAATCTTTCTTCTGCAACAGCGGCTTTTCAGATCTTATCTTTCCGAGATCCAAATTGGTTTTGTAAGTTGGATGATTCACGCCCAAGCTCTTCCCACATGACTGCAAAGGACTGATTTATGCACGTTTTTTTAGTGAGCTTCGACTTATAAACATCACGCGCGCCATACACGAGCATCAGCATGATGCAACACTATCCTCGAGAATACTTCAAGTAGGTCAAGAGAAGTAGGAAAAGTTGTCTTGAAAGATAGTTAGGCTGAGGAATTATCGAATTGAAAGACTTTGACGATATTGAGATTTGAGGGAAATTTAATTCTTTTGTCGACGCTGTACCTTCATGCATATCGATACTTGCTGTGAATTCTTTAGCAATTTTGGCGTTCTCTGACAACGCTTTTCTTATTACTCGAGCAACTGATGCGAATTTACCTATATTAGCTATATGTATAAGACTATCATATATTGAATCACGTTGTATTCAAACAGACTGCGCAGAAGTGGTCATAGTCTGAGTACGCATGAATGACTAACCGTTTGCTGTCGGCAGCAATTTGTACAGACCAAAGACATGAATTAAGTAGATATATGAAGATATTGAGCAAGACAGAATATCTCCAATCAGGGCAGTACTTCTACATATACCTCCTTTCACCCTTGTACCTGCCTTGTTCACAATGGACGGACGAGGTATTCTTCGTGGCGTTGAAAGACGCGCTGCATCGTAGAGTATATCATGTCACTATCACAGATCACGATTTGCGCTCGTCACTCTCATCAAATCACTGCTTCATTATCTGTAGCTCGACGTGTTTTGTGAAAGTTGACTTCATAGAGCTGTCAACTCTGTAGTCTCTTCATGGTCTTCTGGCAAGTTCTCAGACCGAAAGAGACTTTCGACTTTTTTAGATCAGATCAAGGTAGCGCCTACAAATTTTGACGATCTGTAGGACAGACGACGCCCTTTTACGTTGAATGAGTAGATAGTCTCTGCTGCTGACAGCTCTATCTTCAGTTCATAAGCTGTCAGTTTTTCAACGTCTGCATTTTGACGTCTCAGATACAATCAAGAACATACAGACTTCTTCTACGGACAAACAGAAATAACTCGCGGTCATCGATTCTTGTCTGTATGTGCCGGTCTTCTTCGTTTGCCTCCTCGCTGCGCCTGACGTTCGGCCTCAAAAGTCTCGCACCAGTTCCCGTACAATTCCAACAATTTGCGAAGGTGTTGACGCAATTTTGATTAGTCGCTTTGCTTCTTCTCAAATATACATTCAATGCCGTCAAGCATAGATACACCGCTCACGATATTAAAAATCTTCAAAACTTTCATCAAGACGAGGGACGGTGCAACGAAAGTGCGAACAAGGAAGATAGAAAGAGACGTTGGTGAGCGACGAGTGTCTCAAGGGATTCACTGACTACTTATACTCGCGTTCAGAGGAAGCCACGTCAGCGTTTTCTGTTTGAGTGGCTTTGTTCAAGGCATATTCGTGATGCCTGGCCGTATCTCGACGCCTGGTAGGGGCATTGCTCCTTTAGATAGCACTTCTCAACCTATCGCAGTCAAGCTCGGAGTCGATCATCCTTTTCATCGCGGTCAATACGAATTTGTCACGGGCCTCGAGCCTTGTTGTCGACATCAAGAGCACGATCCGAGTTGAAGTGATTAGTAAATTCTTTCAAGAGACGCAGCTATTCCGGACTATCGTTGGAGACTCTCTTTGACCCTGCATTCTTCACTCAAAGTCTCGATTCGTTTTCGCTTCTTATTCGATGACATCTCTTGCAGCGCTCGTTTGTCTTTGATCACACGAACTCTTTGTCTTCGTCAGCGTATGTAGCGTGTTCGAAATCGATAAAACATCGCTCGTTTACAGATCTCAAGAGCGTAGACTGATTGAGATGTTTGACGAGCTCATTTGATGGACTACTGCAAAGCCCCCGAGTCGTTGAGATCTCATTTACAATGGCGACGGTGAAATAGCGACGATTTATCTCATGTTCCGCGGAGTTCAATCATTGCCCGCCGTATCTCTCGCATGAACACATCGTCCGACTGCTCCTTCAGTGCAGTCGCTCACTTTCTCTTTCGGTTCGATGAGATCGCACCAAGAATAGCTCGCGATTCCTGAATCTTCGCTCTATCAAAATCAATGATCATCATCTGATCAAGCTTCGCATTTCAAAGTATGTTACGAGACATCATATTTCGATGCAGCACTCTGAGCTGATGAATTGCCTGAATCGAGCGCTCAAACTGTTCGATTATTTGCACACTGTTGACTGAGTTAATGTGTCGAGAGATGAATTGTTCTTCAAAACCGATGAACATCATGTGAACGATCTCAGCAATGCCATCATACACATATGAATGGTCGAGATCGACGTTTCCCAGATACACCGGCACGTGAGTCCCGTGAATCGGACGAAGGCGCTCATAGATGACGGCTTCCCGCTTGAGATGAGCAACGAAGTCAATGATGATGCATTTAGCAGTCAGAATGTATCCGTGTGACGTTAATCTGACAATGAACAGAGCTTCGCGCGCTTCGTGCAAGCCGGTAGGCTTGCAATCGATATTCAGGCTTTTGAAGAGTTGCTGACGTATCAGGTTGAGGAAAGTAGGCTTGTCGATCTGATGATGACTCTCTTCATGATTCAGCGCGTTTGGGCACATCTTATCAAGCGAACCTTCTTTCACCAATCCACGAAGACATTTTTGAGTACAATACTGTACATTCTTGCCTCCGGGACGGAAACTTTGGTCGAATGATGCCTTGCTGACCGGGTTCAGCGCTTGCGTGGGGGCCTGAGTTGAACGCTGCCGATATGTTCGACTTGGAGTATCTGAATCTGAATCAAATTCGTTATCACTGTAATGACGCTCATCTGCTGATGGTCGACAGTTCGAAGAGACGGTCGAAGCTGCTCTCGATCGGAGCCGAATAGACGACACACGAAGAAAGATGCTCTGTCGAGAAGGCCGGTACTCCGAAGAAGGTATGTCATCGATGAAGATCTTATTCAATAGTTCATCGTAGATCATCTCTCAGATCTTCAGCCGAGCCATCGCGTTGGCCTGCCAGCTCTGGCTTCGAGGCGACCTCTTCAGCGCTTGAAGGGTGAACGTCAGCACTTGTTCCATCGCAGTCAGGTGTAATCGATTTTGCTCATTTGCATCCGATGCCATTTCTGTCGTCTCCCCCACGTCATCCTCAGGGACGAATAGAAAGTAATAGACAGTTTTCGGATTATCGAGCATCCGCAGGAAAATGAATGCTTCACCGGTGCAGACGTACTCATACTCCAATCCAGCGCGAACCATATAGGAGAAGGCTTGAGTGATGGCTGCGACGATCAGGCGGCGAAAGTGGTTCTGCGGGCCGTCGGTTTCGTTGCAGCGAACCACCTTCTTCAGGTTCATGTCTTTGAGACTCTCATATATGCAGTCGAGATGTAGCTTGTGAGGGACCTTGTATTCAATAATGAAGGCGACGATGCGATATTTCATATTCTCGGCCTCACTGAAAATGTTGTACACGCAGAATTGATCCGCACGAGGACGTGTAGTCTTTGCTGCTTCGATGATTGCTTCAGTCATCGGCTCCGACGCGGACGATTCTGACGGCTTTGCAAGCTGGGTCAGGAGACGAGGAGATCGCCTTCTCCCAGAGATGCTCAGGTGTTGCATGTTTTCCTTCATCTCTCGTTCCGAGCTGAGAGTATTGCCATGGTTTTCGAACCTTACTGAACCCTTCAGGCAAAATCTCTCTCGAAGCAACGAGCTGTTGTAAATTTGTTTGATGATCAATGCGATGTGGTCCTCAACAGTCGAGCGCTCGAAGTGATTCAAGTCTAGCTCAGAACTCATCATTCTCTGACGGATAGTCTCTTCAGACTCTTTCAAGATGTGTAGCGACGTGAAGTGTCGTTCATGCATGAAGTTTGATCGCTGAAGATTCTTTCAGATGGCCTTCTGCGATGTAGGAAAATCGTCCCATGCGAGAATTCGATCGGGACGTATCTTGTCATTAGCATTGGCAGAGTCGCTCTTTGTTGACAATGTCGTGTTCCTTTGAACAGTAAGACCGAAGTGGAGGTGAACATGGCAAGCGTCGAGAAACTCGGGTAATGTTGTTTTGCGAATTTTCTCTTCATTCTTTTGTTGAGCGCGCTCTGCTTCTTTCTGGGCGCGCTCTGCTTCTTGGCGCTTTCTCTGCTCTTCTTGAAAAAGTTGTCTGTAATCCGATGACTGTTGAGCCATAATGCAGCTGTATTGTTGAATGATAATAAATATTCTGAGGCATGGGTGTTTGTTTACTTCGAAGACTTAGGTAAGCTCATGGCACGAATCATGGTCTCGTCGGACGCTCCTGATTGGCCAAACGTTCTCGCAGCATGACGGCTGAGTCAGCGATCGTTGCAAGTTCTTCAGACAACTCGTACTCGTTTCGATAAAGCATACTATGTTGCAAGGTGATGATTTTGTTACGAAAAGCTCTGTGCAGTGCGCTGAGATCTAGTATTCACTGCTGCCGTTCAGACAGAGAATTCGATGACCTGAGTCTGCTCAAAACTTGCTTCACCAAATACGATTCTATTTGAGATATAGATGGCGACTTTACGCTTTTCACGTCGAGAATTTATCTGATTTCTGTGTCTTTCTGAGAACAATTCGTTTAATTATAGACTGCTTGTACTGTATTGCTTCAAGATAAAAAGAAGAGACGTCTGATATGTTCAGGAACAGAAAGAACAGTACGTTGTCTTGTCATAACTACCTCGACCTGCATCTTGCAGACTTTGGGAAATTCGCAAGCTAGTAAAGATCATCATTATCACTGTCATCGCCTGATGAATCGAAATCAATTCTATAGTTGGTTTCCGAGTTTGCGAGAGATCGCAACTGCAAACCTTTCGTCAATATCGTTCTCTCAGATCAAAAAGAGCGGAGACAGAAGAATGTTGAAAGAGTCAACTATGTGCGACGCAAAGAGTGAAAGACGTTTAAAAAAGCTCGGGTAATGGACAACGATGGCAACTACTACTTCTGAGATCCTGCGTATAGACTTCTCCGTTGATTGCTGAGCTAATGGTCGTTTTCTAGATCGATTGTATATACGACACCACACGATCTAGTCGATTCGTGAGCCAGCTCTTCTGCGAGTCAGAGAGTCAGTACTTCTGAGATGGTGGTGGCTTGAGTTCGGAAACAGTACGTATATACATCGTTCTTTGAAATATGATTATGAATTCGCCTTATCATACTCCACTTCTCGACTTGTTAACTATTCGCGATGCAGACAAATGAACCACATCGGTCTGCGAACTAGACACGTGAGTAGAACTGACATCTTAACTTCGTTAAATTTCATTTCCGTATCCTCATAACTGTCATGAGCATGTCAGCAGAGATTGTCATGATGTCAGTATGAAGCAAATTGCTGAAGCCAAGAATGGGAGACGAAGCTAATGTACAACACAGTAAACTTGCGTTAATTCCGTTCATTGCTTATTGCTTCTATTAGATTGAACTAATATTACTACACTTCTCGTCGTCGTATTAGATCAAGATTGCTACATCTCTCACTCTCTTTCTAGAATCGAACTATTCGACATGTTACCTCTTTCCGCAGCATTCAGATGGTTACTATCAAGTGATTCAGCTCACGTCCGTAGTCGACGTACTATTACGGGAGGAAAACGCTTGTCAAAATTCTTAGCGTCGCTGTTCCGATGGTGTTGATGCTGAGGCGAAAGCTCATGATCGTCTGACTTTGGTTCGTCCTTTACCTCGCCAGTCTCGGCATCCTCGGTAGGGTTTCCGCTTCCATTTCTATCCTCTGATCTATCTGCTTCGCCGTTTTGAACGAATCTATGATCTTCACATTGTTATTTGTCTTTGTCGACTTCGTTGACCACGATCTGGTCAGTCTCGCTGCTTTCGGTCTGTTGTTTCATTTTGCTCTTGCCTTTTGCTTTACTTGCTTCCTGACAAACGGTATGCCTATGGAGCTGGTCAGCAATGAACGATGCTAAGCTCCGAATCTAGTCGACTTACAGCATTGTACTCTTACGCGTCGTGATACTGAACTCTAAGCACTTTGACTCAGCTTTACGCTACCCTTCAAATTTGGTCCAACGTGATTATCATTGACACTTTCGAAGTCTTTGACAGTGCTACTGCTTGCTGAAGCAGATTTGATGACTTCGCTCGCGATGAATAGTAAAGGTATTTGGAAATCGCTCTGCGAGATTCTTTAGACCCGCTCTACATGTTACCATACACTACCACTATGTCCTTACTTTCTGTCATCAGCTCTCTTGTTCATCTTCCGAAATACTGCGCGCCAAACTGCGAAGTAGACGAATTCGTGCATGATAGATCTGCCATCACGTAATGTTAAGAGATGTTTGCGCGTATGAAAGAATTATCGAGTTCGATTATATGCACAAGAGGAAAAACAAAGAAGCCGGCAGCGGAATTTCGCATTGATCTGAAGAATTTCATATTTAAAAGCGGCCGAGAACAAAGAAAGGATCTTGTGATTTGAAAAGCTGAGGTCAGAGATTTCAAGAATCGTCAATCTGTTTGTATGCCTTGAGACTTTGTTGTACTTCCGAAGCAGTTGTTTGTACGATATCATATTACGTGATGTTCAATTCAGCTCATATTGTCTGCTTTAGTATAGTTCTGATCGCTTCAATGCTCATTCTGAATGACATTGTCATATCAGATATTGGCTTGGTGAATATAGTGAGTGACCAAGACAATGAAAGTAGAAGGGAACACTTTGCGAAGCACTCGAAGTACGAAGTACGATGTACTGTACCTAGATTTAGCGATACGAGGGCCGGCCTCGCGTAATGACTAACAACGATTAGGGTTTCCTCTTAGCCTCAGGTTGGCCCAGAGCTCATTATCTACCGTATCTTACCTCACCATTCGTCACTCAACCTTCTCTCGTTCGCGATGAAGTCTTCTCACCCAGCTTTTGCTTCAATCGTTTCAGTCTACCAATTACTTCTGCGAAAATGGGCAAGAAACGTAAGTCTTTCAGTCTCGCAAGCCGCAATAGTGACTGACAATCGTCAGGCGCTCTCTGTTGCATATCCGTCGATATCGATGCCGTTGCAGGCCTAGACATCGCTTTCATGGTTCTACTTTGAAGGTAGTGGCTTTCAAGCCAGCGAGAAAGAGTGACTGCTACTATGCTACTATGCTGAGTGACTACTATGTGTAGAAAGGGCAGAAAGGGTAGAAAGTGTAGAAGATAGAAAGATGATGAGGTAGTTGATTAGAATCGTGAAGACGACGAGGCGCGACGACATAATACAATGTTCATAAACTGTTACATAGAACAGTGATGAAGAGCAAAAACCGTTGGTCCGAGCCTCAAACTTATGAGTAAGGTCACAAAGATAGTCTAAGCTCATGATCTCTCTCGTTGCTGATCATTCTCTGAACAATGCTAGAATCAGCGAAATTCATCGACTACTTTCTTTTTCAATCATGCTTCATAGAAGCTTTGATTGAGCTTCTTCTTATCTTCTGTCTCTCGAAGATAATCGATCACTCGATCTATATCGATAAAAGACTTCTGATTCTTTCTAGCAATAGTAAAGAATCCGGAATATTCTTTTCACTCGTCAGGCAGTCGATTAGTGTTCGGATCTTTCGCTAAGCGCAAAATTCACTTCATGTCCTTCTTGTCGATCTCGTAGAAAGTTTTCACCTTTTTCATGACTAGTTCTACGCCAAGCAGCTTCGCTTTGGCTAGAGGCGTGAGATCAAAAATACGATCCGAGAAATCTAGCTTCACTACTTCGCTTTTGTCTCACTGAACGTGAATTGCTTGGATTTTGATAACGTCGAGCGACATAGTTGATGAAGGGTAATGAAATTCAACTGAGCACTAAAAAGTTGCAAATGTGAATATCAGCTGTCATGATAATCTAGAACAGGCGTACCTTGTTGAAGCGTTGAAATAGCTTGAGAAGAAAGCTCGCAATGAATTGAATTTTTTGCGCGGGAAGAGTCACTTCTTAATGATGGTGATGCGTTGGCAGTAAGATCTACATACAGTACAGTATCATGCTAACTTATCTTAGTCGACGTCAGAGTTGTACGACTTACAGACGATTCGTCTGAGACGAATTCGTCTGCGTGTATATGCATGGATTCTTTTACTGCGGCCGTCCTATCACACATCAGCGGTTTGCTAAGTGTCGAGACAATCTACCACTTAGATTTCTATTGGTCATATCTTATCTCAGGTAGACTGGCCGTTGAGTTTGATATAAACCCTGATGATTCAATATGCATGAGCAACAAGTGTGACGACGTGGTACATGTGTCTCAATCAGTTGATTCTTCGAGCAATTTATTGAATAATATGAATCAGAGATATCTACGTGTTTTCCTGCGTTCTATATAACATATCGCGTTTCATCGTATGTTCTTCAAAGAAACAGGGTTTCCGCAATTTTCATATTCAATAATTCGATCAGAATTTGCAACAATGAAGTCACAGTAAGAATCACGTAAATTGAGTTGTTCTAGAATTCTAACGATCAAAATAGCTCAAGACTACACGAAATTGCGGAAGGGATTTGGTTCTATCTCGATGAATCGACAGAAGTAGAGAAGTTGTTGGAAAGGATTCGATTTCGTCCCGGAATTGCAAAACTTCTTGTCGATTGAAGCTGTAGATTTGAAGACGAGTTTCTCATTCACTCGTAGGTCGAACCTTCTACCGTCATATGAAAGTTCAAAGACACTAAATAGACGGAAGAATACTGTCTGCGATGATTCGTTTTGCGATTCAGTGTCAGCGCCTTCAGAGTTCATCAGGTATCACTATGTCTGCTTCACAAGACGTCGATTTCGTGATCGGGTTCTTCACAGAGCTCTCAAAGACTTTGATAGTTCAACGTTCAATTGAACAATCGACGGTTCAGACAGTTATTTCGAAAGTTCTTGATGTGTTCTTTCCCAGTTCGATTCAGGCTCGTCGATCATTCTTTGGATCAGATAATACAATCTGTGTACTACTTCAATGTGAATCTCTCGAACTTTCGGATTGGTGCGATAGAATTCTTGAAATACTTGAACCACAGGTCAGAGAAGATTCGGCGTTGATGACGTCACTCTCGAGCATGGTCGAGAGAATGAAGCAAAGATCTGAACTATCGTCGAGCCGTCTACTAGATAGATTTTTGAATCTACTGAAATTGGTTCATCGAGCATAATTAACAGTTATGTTTCAAACGTGCTGAAAGCATCAGAGAATTGCTGAACGTTTGTATTTCTTTACATCAGCTGGCTGGTTTTGTTTGCTCAAACGAATTTTAGCAGCATGTAGAAATTGTTGTTTTGTTCTGTTCAAGAAATATAAGTATGCAGGCAAATATCATCGCTTTAGCTATTAAAAGGCACTTTCATTGAAGCTCACTCAAGAAGATGATCATTTTCTTGAGTATATCGTTGATCATTGCATATGGTTTAGAGCGCAAAGAAAGAAGGGCTTAAAGGGTCAGTGAGACTAAAAAAATCCCCTCGAAGTATTGCTCTCTAAACTAAGTCACGCTATGAATAAACCTCAAATGAAATGGTCTACTCAAATCTGGCTCCGAGCCTGGTCTAGACATAGTACATATGAGTGCGTTTACTTCATATCGTCGGGCGACCGTTAGAGTAAAACGTGACCTCAAAAATATTCAGTGATATCAACAACTTTCTCTATTCAAGCAACTGAGCTTTGAAGTGATTAGATAGAAGCAAGAGCTAATGGTCTTCTGACTGATTCTAAAGAGATGAAGATCAGAAGTCGATTGAAGAAGTGTTGCAAAAGCAATGCTGTTCTTCGCGCAGCTTGCTTACTCAACGGCAAAGAGCAGACGCATTGAAATCTGCATACTGAAAGACGGTCGCGCGTTCGCACTTTGATGGCATGGCTCATAGAGAGGGCTATGTGCTCAGAAAACGATTGCGAGTGAGGCTGTTCAATGTCGTGATTGTGCGAGGAAATTGAGTTGATTCTGCCTGCTTGGAGATGTCTTGACAGTACGGGACGGGTTGATTCGTCGCCGACGCCTAGGTCATAGCTTCAGCTGTCAAAGGATTCTGGCGAAGTCGAGCCAGCATGCGACTCAGGGGTTGAAAAACAGCTCAAGCCGCAACCGAAGAAAGTCAGGGTGTGCTCATGACATGCTCAGTTCTGCTCAGGCATGCTCAGGCTCGACTCAGGTTAGAGCGACGCTAGAATCGAAAGAGGGAAACCTTTTTGACAGTTCTCTATATCAATGTATTTTAAATTTCTTCTGACATCTTCGCTTCACTTCTGGTTTCCCAGGTTCACTTCTGACTTCTTCGCTTCACTTCTGACTCTTCATTCACTTCTGACTTTCTAGATTCACTTCTGGCATCCCCGCTTCACTTCTGGCTCCCTAGGTTCACTACTCGCCCTCTCGACGCCTTTATGTGCAGGATCGTCGAATCGTCAAGAGATCTTCTTTGGAAATCTTTCGTTTTTGTCTGGGTTGCTCTTTCTTGAGATGTGCTTGAATGAGAAGCGTTACTCATCTCTCAAAGTCGATCGGGGTAAGATCAGGAATGTTTGGTCTCTGATCGTCTCGTTATTGAACGAGATGGTGCTGACATTCAAGATCTCTATACCCTCGCTAAGATTCTCATGAAGACAGATTCAGAAACTCATTGGGATGTGGTTTGTTAGATAGCAATGAGGAAAAATGATCACTTTCACTCGAGATTGAATGATCTTTCATATACCAGAAGATTATTACATGTCTAAGCCTTCAGGTCGCATAGCTCTACTTCATTCTTAGGCATCTTTCTCGCTATAGCACTCTGTTCTAGTTCTGACACGTCGCTTCAATTTGGTACGATACATCGTGATGTGCATGTGACTCGAGCAGTGAGGTGAGTGCCTTCAGTGCCTCGCCACCTGGTATTTGAACTATCAAAGATAACGTGTCTCAGGAAAACTCTTCTGAGGCAGTGCAAGATGATGTTCCATGCAGCTTGAATGAGCCGGTTTGAGCGCATACTTCTGAAGAAAGATAAGAGTCTCAGTCAACCTATTCTTCAAATTCTCATCAACGTTGCAGGCATAGACGTTGAGATCGAGCTTCAAAGAACGTCTTACTCTGAAATCAGACAATCTGCTTCGCCCACTGCTTTAAGACTTGTTGAGGCTCAAAGCTCGTGTTTCACGAACGATTCGAATAAATCAACTTCATTAGAATCCGCTTCTTCATCGCCATGAGTTTTTCCAACTCACATGAAGCAACTCGGCAAGCTAAATCTCTTCCTTCACGTTCTTCTCTTTACTTCATACATTCAAAGAGCTGTTTTAATCAAAGATCGATTCATTACAGAGCAAGAGTACGAAGCGAACGCATATGCAGATACAATCGATGATCAAGACTCAAGCGATCACTCAGCCGATTCATCTCTCTACATTGACTCATTTTTCGAACAGCCTGCTTTTTCAGACCAGGCATATTCGATGAGCAGTAGATCTCAGTCCCTGGTGCAGTCTGCGACAATGCTGCAATCAGATGATTCATGAACATCTTATTCTATTTCAACGAATCAGACATTGAAGACTTACGATTCAGTGCTTGATACTGATCCATTTGACCTCTCAGCAAGCATGCAGTTTCCTACATAGTATCAATGCAATTTGATGAGGCAGGGAAGGAGAAAGATGTTTTTCTTCTCTGCTTTATCTTCTCTTGATAAACGTATTAGTAGTTGGCTAATGTCTATAGCGCTATCGCTCACGGAATGATCAAAGCCCATGATATTGTCATCGTCGATAATATGAGCGAGCACGGGGTTAAAGCATTGAAGAAAGTGCTGCATGGTCGAGTCTCAAAATCCAAGCTGACACAAGTTGACTGAGAATATGTTGTATTATGAGTGATTGTAAAGATGTTGATTACTGTTTTAGCACAGATTTGTAGCTGAAATCAATCTGCTTATTCTCGAATTTTGATGGGCACTGCTTACGGAAACCTGACTGAGACAGTGACTTAGAACAACATGATTGATTTTTGCAATGCCTTCGAGTCTTCCTCATTACGTCGCATTTCTGTTTCAACGCTAAAGAAGCATCTAGATTGAATTCTATGTGTTTGGAAGCAATTCAAGCTGAGGAAGAATAAGAGAAAGAATGATGTCAAAGAAAAGGCTTGTCGCGTGTTCAAAAAGCACTATGTTGAAAGCAGAACATAATTCAACCCACTGAATGGCTTCAATAATCGTAATAAATAATAGTCGTGACTTTTTTCTTTCTTATATTCAATCTAGTAGTTGTGTGGTCTCTATTCGCTCTACCTCGATGAGTATTCGAAATCTACTCAGCCTGAATGTCTTCAGTCTCCTTGAAGTCGAGGTCTTTTGCCTTTTCTGGTAACGAGATCGTAACGGATCCGTTTATGATATTTCCTCATCAGATCATGCGTTTTCAATGAACTAGTACTTCTTCAACTTTCCACTCCTCTTCGCTCTCTACGAGGATCATTTTCGAGAAAGGAGCGATAGCTTCATTTTTGAAATAGGGTTTTAATAGAAAGATGAAACACGGGGTGAATACGCCATGTGAGTGAAAGTCGTAAACGATACGATTGGGGTTCTACAAGGTTCACAACTGCAAAGGGCTCAGTATACTTCTGCGACAACTTCTTTTTGGGTCTCGCATCTCGTAGGTTTTTGATGAAGAGCATGACTTGATCTTCTACGCTGAAGTTCTTGAGTTGAGTATGCTTGTTGTGAATCGTCGCCTGTTGCTCTTGGGCTTTGCGTAGCCGTTTCAGCATGAGGTCGCGCTGCTCTCATAAGATGTTTATTCTTTCTCTTGCGACGGGAATGTCTAAATAGTCTCGAAAGAACTTAGACCTCCCGTCGCATTTGCTGGTCACTGGCATGGCACGGCATGACATTAAGAAAGAAACATCGCGAGTACGAATTTTAGCACAGATCTGTAGCTGAAATCGCTTTCAAAATAAAAATCGACTCGATTCTGCTTCTGTTTCTGCTTCTGCTTCAATATTGCATTCTGGAATTCTAACCTTCTCTTTTCAATCAAGATGGTTCCATCTTGACTAGCCGCAAAAAGAAACTGGTGTTAATATAGATCGCTCATCAAGACGCAAACATCGTTATTTCGAACAACATCTGATCACGTCTAGGGAATGTAGAAATTCGACTATGTCAGATTTCTCAGCCAGGTGTGTCTTTTTCACATATTGCTGAAGACGACGAAGATCTATCGCATTCGTTCAATCCGTGATCTCGCGAGATTTTTCAAGAAGAGCAGTCAGAGCATTTAAGGTCAAAGCTGATGACTTTTCTATATCGTAATGCACTCTTCTAGCCATTTCTTTGAAATGAAAGTTTCTTTTCGAAATCAATATCTGCGAGGTTCTTGCTTTGAGGCGATCAGCGAAATCGACGATAGTTATGATTTGAAGCTCAATTTCGGAGAGAAGAGGTAAAGCGCTGGTCGAAACGCGCGAGATCATCGTCTGAAGTCGTAAGAAATCAAGGTTCGTGGAATACAGTTGTGCTTCTTTCGACTTTATAGCTTTCGCACGATTCTGTTCAACGAAAAATCTTGTTGAACAGTTCGTGATCGACGGACGATTTCTGGGTTCGGGGTTCAACATGAAATTGACAATATCCGTCAAACCTTGCCAAGTAGGACGAGAAACCTGGCATTCGACATCTCGCCTGCTTGATCACTTCGATGTATGCGCTCGTCAGCAATTAAAGAGACTATATTGAAGAGTGAGCACATCGATTGATCAGATGTCAGCAGAATAATCGCTAAGAAGATATGATTCTCTCAAAGTCATCTCGAGCGCCTTGTACGTCAAAGACTTCGAAAGAGCGATATCTTCGAGCTTATCTACCATCGATTCTCGAGAGACGATCAGAATGTTGAATGACTGTATTGCTCGATGAGTCATGCTCTGTTCATGTATATACGCTGCATCGTTCAAGACATGTATCAGAACTGTCATCATCTGATCTGTCGACACATTCTTCTGCTCAGCAAGTGTTGCGTGAATGACTCACTTCATCATCAGCATCGACTCATTAAGATCAATAAACTTGTCAGGAAATGTTCTTGTTATGCATGGCTACAAAACAGTTAGCGTAATAGTCACAAGATAGACGAAGTGTAATTACATGAATCAATTTTCTGATTTGACGATCTTCTTCCTTCTTTGACCAGCGTTTTACTGCGTAAAAGGTTTCGCAACAGTCTACTGCCTTCTGTATCGCTGGCAGTTCGCCTTTCTCTTGAGAGAGAAGACTAAGCTTTGCGAAATTCTGCATAGTGAGCGCAAAGTTTCTTTGAATAGTCAGATCATTGAGGGACGACAATGAGGCCAAGGCACTTTTTCTATACGCTTACCACTTTCGATTATATGTCTCTTCGTCATGACTTGAGATGATTAATCTGAATCTGATGAGTGCGGCTTGAATGATATCATTCGAGAAGATGAGAGTGAATGTCTGTCGTAATTGTTTCACTTCGTCATTGAATGACTCAACAACGATGCCGTTGAAGGATGTATTCGTGATGATCATCTGATCATTTGTTCAATTAAAGTCGATGCGAAAGTGAACAGCGCTGATTTCGGGCTTGTCGAGAACGACATCAACTCTCTTGTTATTTCGTTCAAAGCGATGATCATGTTGCGAATCGATCAGCGTCTGTGAGAATCGAAGCGCAAAGATTGATGTTGTCTGGTCATGATGTTTGACATTCTGCGATAACTGTAGAATATCTATTTCAGATTCTGGTCGTAGGAAAGCAAAGTCGTCATAATTTGTAGATGTCATACTATACGATTAGTTGAGTGAGAATGCTGTGAAATCTAAAGGTAAGTTGAAGAATGTGTTTGAAGTTGTACGCTGTTCTATTATACAAGTGCTAGCCGTCAAGAAATTCTGCTTTTACTTCATACACTCAGCGAGACATCAGTGAGCGTTAAAAGTGAATTCGCTACGAAGACGATTGTTGTTTCACCTCATGCTGATATGATCTATCTTCTTCTCTATATTATAATAGAAAATCTATTTTAGAATCTTTCATGCGAATATCGCTAAAGTTCTCAATTCAATTGGTTCACGTGACTTTCCTCGCGAACATTAGAGACGTCTTGAGAAGCAAAAACGGCGAGCCGTCAAGCAACTCTCTTTCCCCACGTCAAATCTTCTTTCTTTGTTGACAAAGATGCATCTTCGTTGCAATACATCGTCGATCAATTTGACATCTAAATTCAGTCGGTCTGGCTCGAGGTTGGTCACAGCTTCTCGAAAGCTATTCTTGAATCTCGATGTGCGAGACTTCGACGCACTGCCCGAAGATGTTGTTACCTCAGGATCAGTAACTTCGCCGTTTTCACACTCTCTTATCTTCTTGAAGTACTGAAGAGAGCATTCTCGTAGCAAACTTGATAGACTGCAACAGAGTACATTCAAAAAGAATCATCGACAGTCGATAGACAGTTGAAAATACTGAAGAACAGAAGCGATATTCTGGGTCGAGCAGTTCAGTAAGAATCATCGAAATCATTTAAGAGATGATTGCGAAGCAAAGGCATACTTCTGAAGGGCAGCAGCAGACTTCTGGAAAACTACATGACTGTCGTCAGCAAGCTCTGTAGAACTGACTGACCCGCTTTATTGAAAGCAGTGAATTACATGACATAAAAGCAAGCGAAACTGCGCGGGTTCAGCCTCGAAATCTGAGTTACGATACGAAATATCTGATGCTAATTATTTCAAATGCGAAAATGATCATTACAGAACGCTTTTGAAATCTTCAATAAGAGACGCATGCTTGCTCAGACCTTCTTCAAGAGCGAAACATACTGAGAGTTTGAATTCGAGAATCGATGGGAACTTGTTATCGAGCGCAGACTTGTTTGATCAGGAATCTCAGGCTGAAAGTGTGCGTCAATCGTCGCTTGAATTTGAATCTACAACGCGTTTCTCGCTGGCGTCAGAATCTCTCAATGGGAAATGTTCTATTAAGCATCGAGATCGATCAATTCAGCTCTTGTGGTTTCAACTACGAAGAAGTCAGAGACTCAAAGCAAAACAGAATTCTCTACGAAGAAGTCGAAGACTCAAAGCAAAACAGAAATCGGTAAAGGGTTAATGTTCTTAAGGAACAGGTCGCTAAATGAAGCGCGATCAGGCTCGCTCATGTAAAGCGAGATGAGCTTGTGAAGAGAGAGATCTTGACGCTTCGACGTTCATTGAAAGATGGTTCTCAAGTATAACGAAGCAGAAACGACTCATCAACTGAGACTTTCGATTGCGAATCTGCACTAAGTCATCGGCAGACAACCTGAATTCGAAGGTTTACTTCAGCCCGAAGAATGGCACATAAGAGAAAAGCAGAGTAAGCGATGCAGCTGAACTGCTTGATCGAAACGAACCTCTCTCTCTATAAGTAATGCTATCTCATCTTCAGTGAATAGAGCGATTGATGAAGCGATTGATGAAGCGATTGATGAAGCGAATGCAGTGACTGATGCAGTGACTGATGAGGCGAGTGGGTTGATCAAATGGTCACACTTCCGTCATCTGACCTGACTATTGCAACTAGGGCAATCGATCAAGCTCACGGGATTCTCATTCGCCTGATGGTGATAGCTTCATAATGACAAAATATCAATCTTTTCTCATTCATTCTACAACAAGTTCAAGCGTGAGGCGATACTAACACTTTAAAACATTTTCGGCTCGTGGCTTGACAAACACACTTTGCTTAATCCTGCATATCTAGTTGAGATACTACTTCGGATGATGGTCGGCGCAATGAAAGACTGAAAAACTCTGCCTCATCAGGAACATTTCATTGAAGACTCAAAATTCTTCAACAAAAGCATCTTCATCGGAAGCTCTTCATCACAAGTCGCATCGCTCAATGAAGAAAAGAAAGTCTTTCAGAGGTTTCTAACTGCAACGCTCGATGATACTTCAAGTCTGATCATTCGCTCCTAATATGATAGAATATCATCATGCACGTTCTTTCTCGATCGCGACACGTCTTCGCTTGCCGTTCTCTTCTACAGCCTTTTCTGCACTGGCTACTTCTTCGTTTCGTAGTCGGTTTAAATCTTCTTCATGTATGTCTTCGACAAGTAAGCTTGCGCGTCTTTCTGAAGATCATCTAATGATCTTCGATCTTGAACCGGGTGTGGGTGTGGAGGGCTTCGGGACTGAGAACAGCCTATCAAAACTCGATGTCGTGAAGCGTGAGATTAGAGGCGAGCCGCTTTGCGGCTGTGGCGAAGTTCAAAGTGAAGTATGAATATCAAGATACGATGTTTCCCTTGAGGTCGATGAAGCTTTGTCAAAGTCATGAAATATATTCAGAGTCTTTGGCGAGGTGTTTGACGACGCTGAAGCAGGGCAAAATGAATGATTGAGTACGGTTTCATTTTGCAAATCGAATTCAGCAGATTCTTTTTCTTTCATGATAGTCAAAGAAATAGAGGCTCTCTTAAACATCGTTAATGTTCGTTCGATAATTGAGATATAATGAACTTACTCATTCTGCTATAGCTTTCCGATGATCAATATCTAGAGCCTCTAAGTCTTTACAGAGTTGTTCTTTCTTTATAGTTCGATTGTGGATTAGCCTTTATTTCATAAGTCGAATAAATCAAGTTACTCATGCTATCATGTTATATGTGTCTTGATCATATACTTTCTGTACGCTCTTAGAGAGTTCTAATATCACGGTTCTATACTCCTTCGAACACTTCTGATTTGCTGTGTACTTGACTGTCACATTCTGAGCGAATGCAACGCAATCTGCAGCTGTGACTCTCGATCGAAGAGTTGACATGATGATGATGCGTACAAACATCGCAAAAGCTGTAATAGATGTTAGAGAACACGCGAGGTATCTGTTGAGAGATCAAGCGCAGAGACGCGTTATTAAGATACGAAAGACAGAGCTAAGGACTGACATGCTAATCAACTGACGCGTTATTATGCTACGATAGGTCGAGCTACGAAGGAGAAGGACAAGGTGAATACTAAAATACAAGACAGGACATAAAGTTTCAAGCATGAAGGCTCAACCAAAGGCGCATCTAGGCAACCATGCAATTGGTGATACTCTCTGCAGAAGCCGAATTAGGCTGGGATGCTTTGAAACAAGAGACGAAGATGACAATTCTGCCCCTTTTCTCGCGCCTAGAGCCATCTATCTTCTTCGTCTGTGAACAGATCGCAGATATTCTCTTCGTCTATCGTCTTCTTGCTTCTACTCTCATCTACACAGTCATGTCAAACTATTCATTCGAGAGACACTCTTGAAAGATCGAGAGTCACAAGAGCTACAAGATCTTAAACGTTTATCTAAAGACGCGCTCTAACGTTGTTACTCGCTT
>JAABUV010001768.1_pt1 | contig 30719 bp, 34 predicted proteins | sample 5559971 | NCBI WGS metagenome assembly JAABUV01 (sample SAMN10711881, study PRJNA513362) | rock metagenome | isolation source: Antarctica rocks | place: Antarctica: Victoria Land, Knobhead nord | collected 2015-12-19
ATCGCCGCACAGGCGGTGCTGGGCTACCTGCAGTACTTCCTGGCGGTCCCGCCCGCGTTGGTGGCACTGCATGTCCTGGGCGCAGCCGTGGTGTTCACCCTGGCAGTGACCACGCATCTGGCCACGATGTCGCCACCACGCCGGGCAGCGCAGCAGCCACAGCAAGTGCCCGCCGCGCTGGTCCGCAGTACCAGGTTGTCCGCTGTGGACTAACGCTGGACTACGTCCCGCTCAAGCACTCCTGGGTTCGCGGTGGCGGTTGGCGCCCGGGTGGACACCCACCCGACCGCGATCTCGCCTGCCAGCTCCTCACCCGCTTCATCGCCGCCGAGACTAGAACGGCACCATGCGAGACGGTCGCGCGATAGGAGGTGAGGTGAGGTCGGGACTGCTTGGAAGACAGACTGCGGCCTGCCGCGCCGTGGGCGTGTGCCGTATGCCGATCCCCGACCGGTCGTGATGTGGGTCAGGCTCGCTCAACTACTGCTTGAGGATCTCAAGTGCGAGTCCGGCGCAGTCCTCACAGATGGCAACATTGCCGTTCCCGCCCACGACGGGACGTGGCTGGGTTTCTGAATCCTGCTGGCCGCAGAAGGAGCAAGCAGGCCGGCGCGACCGCCGTTCACGCGCCGGGGAGCGCAGCCGGGTCTCACCGGTCAACGGCGTAGAGGCGGTCCAGGCCGTCTCGTGTTCATCCACCAGTCGATAGTCGCTCAACGAGCCGATCGGTGCCAGCGGCAGTGTCGATAGGCGATCCCCTTGCGGTCATGGGGGCGGCGATGGCTATGCGCCCGGTGGCAGCGAGCTAGGAAGAGGACCGCGGCAGTAGGGTCGCATGCGTGCCCTGGCACCGATCATCACGAGGTGATCGTGACATCGTGAGCCTGCGGGAGGCCCGTCCATCGTGACCGAACAACTGAGAAGTGGACTGATCGCTGGTCTCATCGCCGCAGTGATCTGGATGATCATCACCGTTCTCGTCGACTTGAGCAAGGCGGCGATCGTCGGTGGCGGTTTGGCGTTTCTAGTCGGGACGATGCTTGTTTCCACCGCGATCTCCACGATCATCAGCAAACGCGCCGGACCGCGCGGTCACTGATCGGAGAGACGCGCGCCGCAGCTCATCGCGCCGTCGTTCGGGAGGAGTCGGCTCACGTCCCCAGATTCGACCGGCGAGCGATGAGTTTCGGCCTCGGACGGGGTCTGCACCTTCGACCACCTTGAAAGGAGTCCCACATGCGCGTTCTGGTCGTGAACCACGTCAGCCTCGACGGCGTTCTGCAGGGTCCGGGCCGACCTGACGAAGACACCCGTGACGGCTTCCGGCACGGCGGCTGGGCCGCCCAGCAGGCCAACGATCCGGCGATGGGCGCCGCCATGGGTGAGCGGATGGGCCAGGACTTCTCCTGGCTGTTCGGCCGACGCAGCTACGACGGCATGCTCACCCATTGGAACCAGGTCGGCGGCCCGTTCAAGGACGGCCTCAACCAGACGAGGAAGTACGTCGTCTCCTCCAGCCCCGACGCCGACCTGCCGTGGCCGAACTCCACGCTCCTCGGCGGCGACGTCCCCGCTGAGGTAGCTGCACTGCGCGAGCAGCCCGGCGGCAACCTCGTGATCATGGGCAGCGGTCAGCTCATCCGGTCCCTGCTCCCACACGGACTCGTCGACGAGCTGTTCCTGATGATCCACCCGCTCGTGCTCGGCTCGGGCCACCGGCTGTTCGGTCCGGACGACAAGGCGCACCGGCTACGACTGGTCGACTGCACGCCAACCGCGGGCGGAGTGCTGATGGCGACGTACCAGCCGGCTACTGACTGACTCGGCAAGCCGCACGGCCGAGCAGCAACTCGCCGGGGCGACGTAACACTGCTGCCCCGCCCCAAACTGTCGCGGACCTTTCGCGCAAGACGATCGGTCTGCGGGACGAAACGGGTGGCGACGTCTCGGTGTGACCGTGTTCATTCGAACGTAGGAACTGTTGCCTCAGGCGTCGCGCCTCCGCGGGGGGGAGGGGGTCGGCGGGTGGTGCAGCGGCCGACCCTGTCGGCGATGGGCAGGAACCCGATGAGGGGACCCGCTTGTGGCTACTTGGTGCTGGTGATGAGGCGTTCGCGGTCGAAGATGGCGGAGGCGACTCGCCAGCCGAGGCGGACCAGGATCAGGAGTCCGGCGCCGAACGCGATGGTCACGGGCAGGGGCGCGGGGATCACGTTGAACGCGATGAGCGTGGTCACCGCCACCGAAGGGAGGCTGACGAGGAGGGCGAGTTGTGCCGCGGTGCGGGGGTCGCTGGAGCGGGCCGACACGGCGATGCCGATCCAGATGGACACCGCGACGAGAAGCGGGGTGAACAGGAGCTGGGCGAGCAGGTCTGGGCCTTGGATGAGCGCGGTCGCAACGCCTGGCTGGGCGAACAGCTCGACGACGCCGATGAAGAGCGCGAAAACGCTGTAGGAGACGGCAAGAGAAGGGACGAACGCGGCTAACGCCTTGCCCAGGAGCAGCTCTTCGCGGCGTATCGGGGTCGCGAGCACCGGTTCGAGGGTGCCCTGCAGGCGCTCGCCGACCACGGAGTAGGCCGCGAGCGTGGCGGGCACGAGCGCGGGGATGGCCAGCATGTAGACCAGCGAGTGCTCGTGGTGCAGCGTGGCCGAGGCCGAACTGGGCAGGGCGAAGATCTGAATCAGCGGCTGGATCAGGAACACCAGCGGGAAGATCACCATGGCGTAAACGATGTTGCCGTTGTGCCGGTACTCCCGAAGCTCCTTGCGGTAGATGCCACGAACCCGTCTGCGACTCGTGCGCGGGGTCACGGCGGCCCCACCTCGGTGTCGATGAGTTCGAGGTAGACATCCTCCAGCGTGTGGTGTGACTCGCTGATCGACAGCACATCGGCGCCGGCCGCCACGAGAGCGCGGGTGAGCGGCGGGGCGGCCAACGCCGGGTCGGACACGGTCAGGACGTAGCAGCCCGCATCATCGATGCGCCAACTGTCGACCCCCGGGAGACCGGCGAAGATACGGCCCGGCTCCTGCATCGGGGCGAGAGTCCGAACCGTGAGCGTCTTGGCGAACAGGTGGTCGCGCAGTTCGTTCGGGCGGCCGATCGTGCGCAGGATCGTGTTCAGGATCGCGACCCGGTCACATATCCGCTCAGCCTCTTCGAGACGATGCGTGGTGAGGAAGATCGTGACGCCGCCCTGCCGCAGCTGACCGATCAGGTCGTGGACATCGCGCGCAGCGACCGGGTCCAGTCCCGCGGTCGGCTCGTCGAGGAACAGCACCTGCGGATCGTTGAGTAGGGCCCGGGCCAGGGCCACCCGCTGCCGTAGCCCTTTGGACAGCGTGCCGCACGCGTCGCCAGCCCGGCCCGTCAGGTTCACCGCCCTCAGCACCCAGTCAATGCGCCCTTTCGGATCCGGGACCTCGTACAACTCCGCGAAGCACTCCAGGTTCTCCGCCACGCTCAGACGCAGATAGAGCCCCGGTGACTCGGGCATGATCGAGATCCGCCGACGGATCTCGACACCGTTCTCAGGCACCAGCGCGAAGCCAGCCACCATCGCCGACCCAGACGTCGGCGCGATCAGCGTGCCGAGCGTGCGCACCGTCGTCGTCTTACCGGCGCCGTTCGGGCCGAGGAAACCGAACACCTCGCCCCGACCGATCTCGAACGAGACATCATCGAACGCAACCCGGTCACCGAACCGTTTACCCAAGCCCTCGACACGCAGCGCCGGGGCATCCCGGCCCGCTTCGCTCGCCGCTGGCATCCCGGACGTCACACCGCAATCCTCACGCACATGCACCGGAGTGGCCGGACGTCAGCGGGCCGCTCCGAATGGATGGGTAACCGGTCATCGATCCTCTAGCGGGAACACCAAGCCCCTAACGTTCGGGAGCCTTTTCTCTGCGCTCGTGGATGAGTTGCAGGGTCGTGGTGGCGGCTTCGTTGGTCACCATGCGATCGGCGGAGGCGCCGGGTCCGTACTTCGTGCGGTAGGCGATGTCGACGCCCGCACGCGCCTCACCCCTGCTGCCGAGGTCAACGACGGTGACGTCGACCTCCAGGCCGGGGACACGGATTCGTCCTCGTCGTGATCGTAGGGCGTGGCCGAACCATCCGGTTTCCCGTCGGTACCAGGTGCGCACGTACACCTGCTCCTGGTCGCAGACCACCCAGATCGGTACCCAGCGACGTAGCGTCCCTTCGGCACGCCGAGTGGCGATCAGCAGCTCTGCTGCCCTGTCGATACGTTCCAGCTCGTCGGGGGACCAGGTTGTGGCCATGTGCCGGACTCCTTCTCGGCGGCGCCGGACTCGACCTGCTCGACGAGCGCGACTTGTCGGGAGGTTGCCGCGCCGACGCGGTCAGCGGTTGGCGATGGTGACGGCGTGCTGCAGGTGGTCGTTGTTGGTCAGCTGGGCGACGATGAATGTGGCGAGGTCGGCGCGCGTGATGGAGTGGGCCAGCTCGCCGCTCTGAGCGGTGAGCACTCGGACGTCGCCGGTGGCGGGCTCGTCGTTCAGCACCGGCGGGCGGGTGATGATCCAGTCCAGCCCGCTCGCGCGCACCACGTCCTCCATCCCGGCCTTGTCCCGGGTGGAGCCGCGCAGGACGGTCTCCATCAGCTCCTTGATAGACGCCGGGGTGTTCGCGATGCTGTCGCCCTCACCGACCACGGAGGTGACCACGAGCCGGCGAACCCCGTTGTGCTGCATGGCCGCGACGATCGCGGTGGCCACGTCTGTCTCGAGGGTGGTGGGCTGGTCGGGGGTCTTGCCCCCGATGGTGTCGACGACGGCGTCGTGCCTGGTGACCGCGGCTGCCATCGATTCCGTGTCGCTGGCGTCGCCAACCTGCACCGCAACGCCGGGGACGTCGTAGCCGTCGCGGTGGACGAAGGCGGTGACTTCGTGACCGGCCTTGATGGCCTGGTCGACGACGGCCCGCCCGGTCTTGCCGGCGGCTCCCACGACGAGAACTTTCATCTTTCTTCTCCTTACCGTAGGGATTCTGGCGAGCTGGGGGTATGTGGATGGCCCGGGTGCGTCCGCTCGTCGGGCCGCGCTCACCACGGCAGGGCGCCGTGACCGCCGATGACCGTTCCGGTGGGCCCGCCGGCGTCGAGGGTGGCCAACCGCATGATGCCGTCGGTGCCCGCGGTGACGTCGTGATCGCCCGCGCCGCCGTTGAGGTCGGTGCGGGTGTAGCCGGGGTCGGCGGCGTTGACGCGCATGCCGGAAAGGGCCCGGGAGTACTTCAGCGTCAGCATGCTTAGCGCGGTCTTGGACAGGGCGTAGACGGGCGGGACGATGTGCCAGTCGAACAGGTTGTAGTCGAGGGTGGCGGTGAAGGAGCCCACCGCGGAGGTGACGTTGACGATGCGGGCGTGCTCCGATTCCGCCAGCAGGGGCATAAAGGCGTTGGTCACCCGCATCACCCCGAGCACGTTGGTGTCCAGTACCGCGCCCGCGTCCTCGGCCCTGGTCTGCTCCAGGGGCTGGAAGGAACCGGTGATGCCGGCGTTGTTGATCAGCACGTCCAGGCGCCCGTACTCGGAGCGCACCCGCTCGGCGGCGGCGTCGACGCTGACCTGGTCGGTGACGTCCAGGCTCAGGAAGGTCACCCCGAGCTCGTCGGCGGCGGCCCGGCCCCGTTCGGCATCGCGCGCGCCGATCAGCAGGGTGTGCCCGGCCTCCTTCAGGCGTCGCGCGCTCTCGAAGCCCAGGCCCTTGTTCCCGCCGGTGATCACGGTGATGGTGTCCATGACCACCAGGGTGGTGGGCGAGACGGCGGCGCGGAAGGCGCGGTGGGTCGGTAGGACTGCCAGCACCACCCAGCGCGCGCGGCCGCCAGCGTGCGCGTCAGACTGGTGGGATGGCCGGAGACCGGGGAAGCGCGCACGGCAAGGAGCCCTCGGCCCACTTCGCTTCGCTGCTGCGCGGCTGGCGGGACCGTAGCGATCCCGTCCGCATGGGAGCGATGGTCACCGCCCGGCGCTCACCGGGGTTACGACGCGAGGAGTTGGCTGCCCTGGCGGGGATCTCGGTGGACTACCTTGTCCAGCTCGAGCAGGGCCGCGCCGCGCGCCCCTCGGCACCCGTGGTCGCCGCCCTGGCCCGCGCGCTGCGTCTGGGCCCAGACGACGGGGCCCTGCTGCACCTGGCCGCGGGGCTGGCCGCGCCGACCTCGGTGGTGGACAGGGACGTGCCCGACAGCATCGAGCGCCTCCTCGCGCGCCTGCAGGGCTGGCCGGTCGCGGTGTACTCCGCCGACTGGTGGCTGCTGCGCTGGAACCGGCCCTGGGCGGCGCTGTTGGGCGACCCGGCGGCCCTGCTGGGCCGCTCCCGCAACCTGGTCTGGTACGAGATGACCGAGCACCCCTCACGGGTGTGGGTCGACCCCGCGGAGCGAGAGGACTTCCGTGACGCGCTGGTGGGGGACCTGCGCGTGGCCCAGGTCGCACACCCCGACGACGCCGAGCTGGACGACCTCATCAACGGCCTTCACGCGGCCAATACCGAGTTCGCCGACCGCTGGCACGCCGCACGACCGGTGCTCTACCGGGGTGCGCGCAAAAAGATCGACCACCCCGACGTCGGCTCGATGACCCTGGACAGCGACGTGCTCCAAGCCCCGGGCGCCGACCTGCACCTGATCATCTACTCCGCCGCCCCCGGCACCCCCGACGCCTCCCGCCTGGAGCTGCTCGCCGTCGTCGGCGGCGAAACCTTCGCCCCCTAAACGTCCGCAAGCCCATTCGGCAGCTGACCCCGGCCATCGACCCCCGCCGCCAGAACTCGGCCAGAAACCAATGCGATTCACAGACACTGTGACGAGTTCCAACTACCCACCGTCGCCGTAAGGGGATCGGCCACCGGGACGGTGGCCGGTCAGCGGTGGCCGAGCAGGCAGTGGAAACTCGAACCATGACAACCATTCTTGTCATTCGATATCACCCCCTGTGTGCGAGGAAGGCTGCGCTGAGGACCTCGCAGCACACGTCGCATGCTGGTGCGCCCGAGCGACGGTGGAGTCCACCGACACCGACCACTCCACCTGCCCTACCGCATCGGCATCGGCCAGCACTTCAGCCAGCACCCGATCGAACGTGCCGTCACTCGACCACTCCTGGAACCGGCGGGGCACCGTCTGCCAGGCCCCGAAATCGGCTGGCAGATCACGCCACGGCACACCGGTCCGCGCCCGATAGATCATGCCCTCGACCACCGGGCGATGCGGCCGCGACGGTCGACCCATCGCCTTCTTCACCGGCGGTAACAACGGCTCGATCCGAGCCCACGCCACCTCACTAAGCACCCCGCTGCGCGTCATGCACCGACAATCCCAGCTAACCGGCCATCACATTCGAGACACGCCCTAGCTCGCACCCCTGAGACGTCTCCTATTTGTTGCTCTTCCAGAAGGTAGTCAGGGCAGCGGCACCGCGGAGCGGGTCCTCGACCATCCACCAGTGCCCGAGTTCTTGAAGCACCTCCACCTGTGCGCCTGCGCGGGCTGCGGATTGATGGCGTTGCTCGTCGGTACCGACCATGGTGTCGGCGGTGGCGAGGATGGCGAGTCCCGGCCTCAGGGCGGCGCGGGCGATATCGGATCCGATGCTTGCCCTGCCCGGCCCGGCAGCGGACCGATAAACGGCTATCACCGCACGCCCCATCGCCTCGTTCTGCCCTTCGGCGACCCGCGAGGCGATGGCGGCACCCATACCTCGCTCCGCGAGCGCAGCAACCCTTTCCTCGACTGTGCCACCGAAGCGGTGCGCAATATCGGCCTCGCCAACTCCAGGCGTCTGCCAGCGTCGCGCCAACTCGTGCCAAACGTAGTCCGCATCGTAGATCCCAAGAACGTCACTGACCCAACTTCGGACGAGGTCCGGCCGGCTGAGTACGACGTTCAGGACGTGGACTCCGCCGAGGTCGTGGCCAACGAGGTCAACCGGCGCGTCGAAGACGCTCAGCTCGTCTATGAGCCAGTCGCGGTACTCGGGCAACGTAGCGCCGAACCCGTCAGGCAACGGTGCGCCGAACCCGGGTGGCGACAAGCAGACCACGTCGTCGTTCCCGAGGTGCTTGAGCTCGACAAGGAGCGGTTGCCAAATCGCCGTAGTCTCTGGATTTCCGTGGACGAAGACCGCGGGCATCGGATCAGTCCTCAATCGTCACGGTTGGTTGCAATATGAATTCTTCGACCGCGGCGCCGCACGTGCGGAAGGTCCCCGCGATGTTCGGAATCTCTGATTGTTTCCAGGGGTGCACGCCGGTTTGGGTAGCTCGCCGGCACGGTCATGTGTCGTTCCCGCCCGGCCAAAGTTCGCAACGCCCAAGCGCTGACAACCGGGACCCCAGAGCGGCCGTTCGGCGTCGGACGGGGAGCCGTGCAGCGGCGCTGGTCACTCCCCCACCCGCCGCTCCCGTGCGATCGCTGTAGGTCCAGCACCAGCAGAGCGTTGCGCGCGTTGGGAGCGTGCAGCACATCAGGTTCGCGTCTGTGTACAAGATCCACTACAACCTCCAGATAGGTAGCAACCCAACACCGCCAACCTCGCATACTTGTTGGGTGACACGCAAGTTACTGGTAGAGTCGAGTCATGGGAGAGCCCCGCCGCTCTCAACAAGCGCGCCGAGACCAGAGCCACCGCGCGTTGCTGCACTCCGCCGCTGAACTCGTTGTCGAGCACGGCGTCCGTGCGTTGACGTTGGCCCGGGTCGGCGAACAGGCCGGCTACAGCCGCGGTATCGTTACGCACCATTTCGGGTCGAAGGCGGCATTACTTGAGCAGCTCGCCCGCACGACGCAGATCGGGTTCGTACCCGGCCTAAGCGAGGTGCCGGCTGGGCTCGAACGCCTGCTGCGCTTGATTGACGGCTACATCGAACAGCTCGACCAAGTTGGAGTACTTCACCACGCCTTTTTAGCGCTCTGGGCTGACGCCGCCTCGCACCCGGAGCTAACCTCAATTTTCCGCGAGCGCGACCGTACGTTCCGCGCCGATCTCCGTGACGATGTTCTGTCCGGAATAACCGCAGGCCATATCCGCCCTGAGACCGATCCGGAAGCGGTCGCGGTCGCGGTCGTCGGTCAACTACGCGGAATTGGGCTACAAAGACTACTCAGCCCAGAAGCGGTTGACGTCGAACAAGTGCGCCAAACCGTCACCGGATACTGGGACCGCGCCATCCGGCGCCCCTCCCCCTGAACGGGCTTTGTGAGCCCGACCCGGCGTGCAAGCCGATCTGCAAGGTGTATCTGACGAGTTCGCTCGGATCCTCCGTCCACCGCGGCCAGAAGCCGCAGCGTTCCGTGATCGCCTCCAGCGAAGTCGCCGCCGATTGGGTAATGACGTTCTCCGACCTCACCAGGAGACGTTCGTCTACTGGATGGGTTTCGGTCTACGTTGAATCTCAAAAACCCTTGGCGTGTTCCTAGTTCGCGTCAGACTCCGGAACAAGGAACGCGAACGACGGGTTGCGGGCCGCGCTCGTCGAGGAGCGCCGGTCCGTCGGAGTTGCGTACGTGCTGGAAGGCGTCGCTCACCCTGGTGAGGGCGTCCAACATGATCAGGTGCAGCGGTTCTTCCCCTGTTGATTCCATCCAGCGGCGTAACGCGACTTTCACCACGCCTACGGCCGTTTCTGCAACCACGGCGGCGGTCCGATCGTCGACGCCACGACGTCGGAACGCTTCGGCGATGGCTTCGACCAGTGCTTCCATCTTTCGCAGCTCGCGTTCGCGTAGCCCGTCGTGGCCGTCGATGATGGCTTTGCGTTGTTTGACCTGCTCGAACCGGCCTTCGAAAGCCGATGCGAAGGCAGGCAACCCGTCCGCGACTACATCCATCGGGCCGAGGTGCGGCGGTGCGTCGCGCACGAGGCGAGACGCCATACTGGGGAACTGGTCGGCATCAACGAACAGGACTTCGCGTTTGTCGGCGAAGTGGCGGTGGAAGGTGCGGGTGGTGAGCCCGGCACGGGCGGTGATCTCTGGGACGGTAACCCGGTCGAAGCCGCGGTCGAGGAACAGCTCCATCGCGGCGCGCGCCAGGCGGTCGCGTGCGGCTGGCTCCCAACGACCCATACCGTGAGCGTAGATGACACGGCATGTCATCCGGGCTACCGTGATGGCACGGCATGTCATCCCGGTTCTAAGGGTGGCACCTCGATGCCGGTGAAGAAGGAGAGAAACGTATGCGCGTGTTTGTCACAGGAGCGACCGGTTTCATCGGCTCGGCAATCGTCAAGGAGCTCATTAGCCATGGTTACGACGTGCTGGGCCTGGCCCGTTCCGACGCGGCCGCAGCGACACTGAGAACTGCCGGAGCAACCCCCCACCGAGGCACGGTGGAGAATCCGGAGAGCCTGCGCCGCGGCGCTGAGCAGGCCGATGCGGCAATACATACTGCCTACTTTCACCAGCTGTCACACGCCAGCCTCAGAACCCGGCTGCGCGTTATCGCGGGCGGAACTCCCCGCGACGTCGTTCCCCGCTTCTTGACCGCTGCCGTGGCCACGGACCGTACAGCCATCACCACTATCGGTCAGGCGCTCGGCCCCGGTCGTTCGTTCGTGTCCACTTTCGGCACGCTGGCGCTGCCGGCCGGCATCTTGGCCACCGAGGAGACGAACGTAGACCCGGCCGCGGTCGGCGGCCTGCGCGGCGCCAACGAGCAAGCCGTCGTCGCCGACCTCGCCGCGAGCGGGGTGCGCGCGTCGTTGATAAGGCTGCCGCCCGTCGTCCACGGGGACAGCGACCACGGCTTCCTGCCGCAGATCATTGGCTATGCCCGAAAGTACGGCGTGTCCAGTTATGCCGGCGACGGCGCGAACCGGTGGCCGTCGGTGCACCGGCTGGACGCGGCGCGGCTGTTCGTACAGATGAGCTACCGAGACCGACGTCATTGCTCCTGCCGCGATCGCGACGATGGCAACCCAGGCACTCGCGTTCACCCCGCGGACGATAGCGACCGTCGGTCGACGACGTGGGCTGGGTGCCGCTGGGCCGTGTCCGGTTACTGAACCCGGCCAATCAGGCCCAGCGGGGGCGGACGCGCGCACTCGGCCCAAAATCGCGGTCTACGTCGGCCGCCGTCGCGTCGTGGTCCCACCACCGCGCAACCTGCGGCTACCTCAGCCAATCGCGGAGCAGCGGCAAGTCGTCGGACGCCAACGACTGCTACGACAGGCCCCTTCCGAGGCCAGCCTCCACACCACCATCGCACGGGCGTGCGGCCCGGTGGGCGATCCCCGTGAGCACCCCGTTGGCCAGCTCCAGGGACGCCCTGCACGGACCCCTGGGCGCGGCCCTGGCACACCGAGCACGCCTCGACCTTCCGGTCCGCTCCGCCAGCGGCGACAGGGCGAAACGAGAATGCGCCAGGGCCTGCGCGCTGAGCCGGAGACGGCATGCTGTTCGTGCCGGTGAGCCCTGCGCGGTGTGGTGCCCCGGCCCTGCTCGGCACCACCCGCAACGCCACCAAGATCCAGGTGCGGCAGCCACTTCCCGGCGTGAGCCAGCTCGCAGTCGGCCCCCTCGCAGACACCCTCGGCGCGCGGCCGGTCGCCCTCGGCACCGGCGTCCTCTACGCCGCCGCCGCCGCGGCCCCCCTCGCATCCCGAGCCGTGCGCGAACTACCCACCAATCGACTACTGCCCACAGCGTTGACGCACTCCAGCCCCCGCAACTGACATTGCCACCACGTCGGCGCACGATCCCCGGCTGGGATGACGGCTCGGTTCAACATTGTGACGCGACCGTGCTACCGGAAGGGTGGCTCCTCAGGAGTGCCTTTCGGGATTCTCAGCTCAGGCCTGATGATGGTCGTATTCCATGATGGCCAGCGTCGCGGCGGTTTCAGCGACAGATTCATGCTGCTCGCCCGGCTCGAACAGCACTGCCTGACCCGAGCGGAGGTCGACGACCTGGTCATGATCTCCACTGACGCGGAGCTCCCCGCTGACCACCACCAGCAGCTGGACCCCCGTCGCCGGGTGCCGTCCAATCTTCCCGCCGGGCTCCAGCACGGCGGTGACCACGTGGGCGGGACCTGCGCTTCGCAGCAGCATCGGACCGACTCCACCGCTCGCAGGATCGATCGGGTGGTTGATCGTGACACCAGGGGAACCGAATGCATCGAGCTGGGAGGCCACGACCTCGATGATCTGCACCAGACGAGGTTAGACACCGCACCACGCTGACGGCTGAGGCCTGGACGACAACCTCTCCGTGGCCTGGTTCCCACATCGACTGACGGCACCGTGCCGCTCACCGATCGACGACCGGGACGGGATCGGCTTTCGAATAGGTGCGCTCCCATGAAGTAACGGGGCCATGCCGCAGCGGACCACCCCAGTCGGGCTGAGCAGCGTGGTGGGCTAATGAGTGGAAGGGGACCCGTCACGACCCTGCGGCGCAGTCCGACGGTGATGTCGCCGTGCCTTCATCCGGTTGCCGCAGGTACTCATCGAGCACCAGTTCCGGGCATTGGCGTTGCTGCGGTCGAGCAGGAACTGCGAGCACTCGGGGTTGGCGCAGCGCCTGAGCCGACCAGGGTGGTCGGCCACAAGCTGGGTCCATTCGATGAGGAACCGAATCGCGAGGGCTGCGTGCGACGGCGCCTCGAGCTCCCAGGCCACGCCATCGGGTCCGAGCCGTGGTCGCTGCACGACCTGCCCGGTTAACACATCGCCGAGGTCGGTGGCCACCGCGCCGGTCGTCACGATCTCCTGCACGGCGTCGCGCGCCGAGACCAGAGCGCGGCGAGCGCCCTCCCCCTCCCCGCCCCACCGCTCGATGAAGGCAGCACCGTCGGCGCCCACGAGCAGCTCACGTCGATCGCCGTCGACGGTGGGCGTGGTATTCAGCACCGCCAGCACCAACCCGCCTGGCGTGTCGTCACGCCGCACGTCCTGCATGCAGCAACCGTATCAAGGACCTTGACAGGTTATTGTGAGTGTGACCTACTCCTAACCCTACAAACTTAATGAAGGAGTTAGGTCATAGTGGTGTTTCATCGGGAGCGGCTCGTGGACGGACATCGGCTCTACTACCAGGAGGCGGGACCGTCGGACGCACCTGTGGTCGTACTCCTGCACGGCTATCCGACGAGCTCGTTCATGTTCCGTCACCTCATCCCGCTGCTCGCCACACGGTTCCGGGTCATTGCGCCGGACCACCTGGGCTTCGGGTTCTCCGACGCCCCGCCGGTCGAGGACTTCCGCTACACCTTCGACGCACTGGCCGGCCTCACCCGCACCCTGCTCGCCGACCTCGGCGTCGACCGGTACGCGATCTACGTGCAGGACTACGGCGCGCCGATCGGCTGGCGGCTCGCCCTCGCCGATCCCGACCACGTGAGCGCCATCGTCAGCCAGAACGGCAACGCCTACGACGACGGGTTCGTCGAGGAGTTCTGGGCGCCGATCTGGCGGTACGCACAGGCACGTGACGCCGGCACCGAGGCCGAGCTGCGCCCGGCCCTGGAGATCGAGGCGATCCGTTGGCAGTACACCCACGGTGTGCCGGACCTCGAAACCGTGGATCCGGAGACCTGGCACCACGACGCAGCGCTGATGTCCCGGCCAGGCAACGACCAGGCCCAGCTCGCGTTGCTCGCCGACTACCCCGCGAACGTGTCCCAGTACCCGCAGGTGCAGCAGTATTTCCGCGACAGCCAGGTGCCGCTGCTCGCCATCTGGGGTCGCAACGACCAGATATTCGCCGCCGCCGGTGCTAGCGCCTTCGCACGAGACCTCCCGGGGGCACAGATCGAGTTGCTCGACGGCGGCCACTTCCTTCTCGAGAGCCACCTGGACCGGGTGGCCGAGGTCATGCTCGAGTTCCTGGGACGCACGATCGCTCACCGTGCTGGGACTGGGCGGGCCGCTCAAGCCATGCCCATCCGTCCGCGACGTGAGGTGCCCATCGTCGTCGTGCCCGGCTGGCAAGGCTCCGGTGACGAGCACTGGCAAACCTGGCTCGAACAGCAGCTGGCTCAGACCGGCCGGCCAACTATTCGGCCGGAGTTCGCAGACCTCAACCGCCCCGACCTCGCACAATGGCTCGTCGCGTTGCGCCAAACGCTCGCGTCCCTGCCCGCGGACGGGTTCGACGTAGTCACGCACTCACTCGGTGCCGTCCTGTGGCTGCACCACGTGGTCAACCCTGGCAATAGTCCTCGGCCGGCAAGGGTGGCGCTCGTGTCACCGCCGTCACCGGGGACATCGATCGCGGAGCTCGCGGCGTTCTACCCGCCACCTCTGTCGGCCGAAGCGGTGCGTCACGGCGCTGGCGGCACCGTGCTCGTAGCCGGCGACGACGACCCGTACCTGCCCGAGGGCGTCACCACCGCCTACGCGCTGCCACTCGAGATCGCGGCGACGCTGGTGCCCGGCGGCGGTCACCTCAGCGCGGCGAACGGCTACGGGCCCTGGGCTGCGGTGCTCAACTGGTGCCAGCACGACGACCTCGCCTTCTGATGAACCTTCGTCAAGGTAAGGCCACAAACGCTGCCGCGGCTGTTGACGGGGAAGCCTCGAGACTTGTGAGGAACCGCTGAGCACCGGGCCCACGCCGCCGCCGTGGCGGTTAATTGTCACTCAAGATCGAACCATCGATTATCCGAACCCACCAACGAACGGGATCTCCTGGCGTCGGCACGGCCTTGGCTTCTGGTTCATCGCCTTTGCGTACTTGACCGCAATGGCCATCTCCACGGTCCCGACGCCGCTCTACGTGCTCTACCAGCAACGGGACGGCTTCTCCACCCTGACGGTGACCATCGTCTTCGCCGTCTACGGCGTCGGTGTCGTGACGAGCTTGCTGCTGCTGGGGCACGTCTCGGACTGGGTCGGCCGCAAGCGGATCCTGGTCTCCGCCCTGGTCCTGGAGATCACGTCGACCACGGTGTTCCTGGTCTGGCCCGCGCTACCCGGTCTGATCGTGGGCCGGCTCATTTGCGGCGTCGCGGTAGGCATGATCACCGCGACCGCGACGGCGCACCTCAACGAGCTGGACAGCGCAGGCCGGCCAGGTACAGGCAAGGGGCGGTTCGAGATCGTCTCGACCATGGCCAACGTGGGCGGGCTGGGCATCGGAGCCCTGATCTCTGGCGTATTCGCGCAGTACGTGCCTTCGCCGCTCCGCACGCCGTACCTAGTGTTCGGCGTCTTGCTGGTCGCAGCCGTTGTTGCGGTGGTCGCCACGCCCGAGACAGTGCAGAAGCGGACCGAACGGCAGGCCTGGTACCCGCAACGCATCCAGTTCGGGCGCGGTGGTCGCCTAACGTATTTTGTTGGTCTCGGTTGTATCCTGAGCGCCTTTGCCATGTTCGGATTATTCACCTCCGTAGCCCCCGGTTTCGTGGCGGGCTCGTTGCACCACCCCAGCCGCGCGTTGGCCGGACTGATCGTCTTCCTAGTCTTTGGTGCAGCGGCCCTGACGCAGCTCGCCTCCAGCTCACTGCGTCAAGCCACCCGTCTGGCGATGGGGATCGCCGCAGAAGCCAGCGGTGTGGTCCTGGTCGGCACGGGGATTCACTCCCAAAGTCTGACCGTGTTCCTCATTGGAGGCGCCCTAGCCGGGGCCGGTGCCGGCATCCTGTTCAAATCAGCCGTCAGCGCCGTCGCGTCGAGCGCCGAGCCAAGTGCCCGCGGAGAAGCACTCGCCGGGCTCTTCCTCTTCGGCTATTTCGGACTCATAGGTCCAGCCGTGGCCGTCGGTATCGCCATCCAGCACGCATCTGTCAGCACGGTCGTCTACTGGTTCTGCGGGACGCTACTCGTCGTTCTGGCGGTCACCGCCGCACTCTTCATCGCCGGACGCCATTGATCCGCACTGCCCGGTCTCGATTGCGGAACCCGTCACGACGTGCTGCGGGCCGGCGGCCGCGTCGGCCGATGGCGTCCCGCAGGGGATCGCGCTACGGAATGACACGCTCGATCGGGATGCGTCGTTCGTTCGACGTACGACCTGCCGGTGCAGCCTCAGGCGCTACCGTGGTCAGCGACGTGGTGATCGACCTCAGAGCAACGAGGGTCTCGGAGACAATGTCGGGCAGCGCGAGCGGGTCGTCCTGGTCGAGCCACCGGTCGATGGCAATGTCGAACGCGGTGACCGAGATGTGCGCGGCGAGGGTAGCGGTGAGTTCGTCCTCCCCACGGTCCCGGAATCCCTTGGTGGTTGCCTCGGCGAGAATCAACGATTTGCGCAGTTCCCGTTCCCGGAGCCCGCTGTCACTGCGCACGATGGCCCGCCTGGTCCGTAGGTAGTCGTGCTGACCGTCGAACTGGTCATTCGCCACCTCGCGCAGGCCGATTTCGATCAGCTGCATGGGATCCATCCCGACCGGTGCGCGCGCCATTTGGGCATCGACAACGGCCGGCAGGTGGTCCTCAGCGCCGAACAGCACTTCGCGCTTGTCGGTGAAGTGTCGAAAGAACGTCCTGGTCGTCAACCCCGCGCGTTCGGTGATCTGCGGCACCGTGGTCGCAGCGAAACCCTGCTCGACGAACAATTCGAGCGCAGCGGCAGCCAGGCGTTCTCGCGCGCCTGGCTCCCATCTGGTCATCCGCCAATCCTAGATGACGACATGCTGTGTCATGGCGTGTATGGTGATGACACGTGATGTCGTCATGTCGTAGTCAGTACAGATGAGGAACCGTTGTGAGTGACCAGGTATGGATTTTGGGGGCGTCCGGCCGTACCGGTCGTGCGATTGCCCGCAGTCTGGATGCCGAGAAGATCTCCCTGGTCCTGGCGGGCCGTGATCAGGCGCGCCTGGCGTTGGTCGCGGGCGAACTGGACGGTGATCCGGAGCTACGGGTCGGCACGTTGGCGGAGCAGCTGCGTCAGTTGGAGCAGTCGGGCCCGCAGGCACCCGCGGTGGTGATCAACACCGTCGGCCCGTTCGCCACGACCGCCCGACAAGTTGTGCGCGCGTGCCCCCCGGGCACCCACTACGTGGACCTGTCCAACGAGTTGTCCGCCGCGCAAGATGTGCTGGCGCTGGATCGCGCGGCCGTCGCGGGTGGGCAGACGTTCGTCACGGGCGCCGGTTTCGGCGTGCTGGCCACCGAGGCCGTCGTCCTGCGTCTGTGCGAGGAGAAGCCGCGCCCGGTGCATGTACGCACCGACGCGTTGGCGGCGGTCGCCCTCGATGACGGAGTCGTCGGCGCGGCCCTTGCTGCGACGATCGTGGAGGTCATCGCGGCCGGCGGCCGTGAGGTGCGGGGCGGGCGCCTGGTGCGAGCGGCCGTCGGTGGCCACTTCGAGACGATCACCACACCCGACGGCGACGTGCTGAGCGCCGGTGGAGGCGCCAACGCCGAGCTGATCGCGGCGTGGCGAGCAAGCGGCGCCGATACCGTCATCGCCGCGTCACCTGCGGCCCCCGGCAACCCCGTGGTGCGCGCGATCCTGCCGGCGGTCTGCGCTGTCGTGCGGATGCGGGGAGTCGGCCGGCTCGCGGCCGCGGGGATCGCCCGGATTCCGTTGCGCGCGAAACCGATGCCGCGTACCTCCTCGTTCGGACACGCCCGCGTGAGCTGGGCCGACGGAAGTGAACGCGAGGGCTGGCTGCGGACCGCCGACGGGATGGACTTCACCGCCGCTGTCGTCACGCAGGTGACCACCCGGCTGTTGAACGGCGAAGGTCGCCCCGGCGCGTACACGCCCGGTGCGCTCTTCGGCCCGGAGTTGGCAACCGCCTGCGGCGGTGTGCTGACCGAATCGGAACTAAGCGAATCGGACACGACGAAGAAGGATCGGATCTGATGCCTGCTCTGAATGCGGCGTGGCTGCGTACCCACGGCGCCCGACTGGAGGTCGGCCCGGCACCGGACGCGATTCCCGGTCCCGACGAACTGGTCGTCGCGAACCACGCGGTAGCGGTCAACCCGGTGGACTGGATCGTGCAGGACATCGGCCGGCTAATCTTCGGCTGGATCAAACCCCCGTTCGTGCTGGGCAGCGACCTAGCCGGTGAGGTGGTGCACGTCGGGTCCGCCGTGACCCGGTTCGCCGTCGGGGACCGAGTGCTCGCCCACGCAACCGGGATCGACAAGTCACGCAACAGCGCCGCGGAGGGCTCCTTCCAGGACCGCACGCTCGTGCTGGAACGAATGACGTCCCCGATCCCGGACACCATGTCCTACCAGGACGCGGCGGTGCTGCCGCTCGGACTGTCGACTGCGGCCTGCGGGCTCTTCCAAAGGGACCATCTGGACCTGGCACATCCGCGCGCGACGCCTGTCCCGACCGGGGAGACCGTGCTGATCTGGGGCGGGTCGACCAGTGTCGGCTCTAACGCAATCCAACTCGCGGTCGCAGCGGGATACGACGTGCTCACCACCGCATCGCCGCGCAACACCGAATACGTCACGCGGCTCGGAGCCGGCACGGTCGTGGACCACCACCGCCCGACCGCGGTCACCGACGCTATCGCCGCGCTGCGCGGCAGGACCGTCGCGGGCGCGTTGGCCATCGGAGAGGGTTCGGCCCGCACCTGCAGCGATGTCATCGCCGCCTGTAAGGGGCGCAAATTCGTCTCGATCGTGACCCCGCCCGCGAGCATGAGCCCTGCACCGTCCAACATCGGGCAATTCGTACGGGCAATGCCGCGATCGGCGGCCGCGATGACGTCCCTGACCGTCCTGAACCGGCACCGCCGCATCGATACCGCGACCGTCTTCGGCACCACCTTGATGAACAACGAGGTCTGCCAGATGATCTACCAGGACTTCCTCCCCGCCGCCCTCGCCGACAGCCGGTACACCACTGCGCCACCAGCTCACGTCGTCGGCACCGGGCTCGAGCAGATCCAGGAAGCGCTCTACCAGCAGAAAAAGGGCGTATCCGCGCAGAAACTGGTGGTGACGCTGTGAGCGACAGCGTCTCCGCGGTGCGGCAGGCAATAGGCCCAATAGGTGCCTTCCTTCCCTACCCCACATCCGCCGCGCCCGACATCGGCGACCAGATCGCTGCGGTACGCCGGCTGGAACGAGTGGGGTACGGCGCCGTTTGGGTCAATGAGGTCCCCGGCAAGGACGCCCTCGTGCAGCTGTCGATCCTGCTTGCGAGCACCGATCACATCGTGCTCGGTGCCGGGGTAGTCAACGTCTGGTCCCGGTCGCCGCACACCACCCACGGCGCCGCCACGCTGCTGGCCCAGGCGTTCCCGGACAGATTCGTCCTCGGTATCGGCAGTGGTCACCCCGGTCAGGCCGAAACGGTCGGTCAGCAGTTCGGGCAGCCACTGGCCACCATGCGCGATTACCTGGGCAAAATGACGGGGATTACCGCCGGCTCGGCGACCGCCACGCCCTACCCCCGCCTGATCGGTGCCAACGGCCCCAAAATGCTGAAGCTGGCCGCCGAACTGGCCAACGGGGCGATCCCCGCCCTAGTTGACCCGTCGGTCACCGCCCAGGCCAGACGAACAATCGGACAGGACAAACTACTCGTCGTGCTGATCAACGGCGATGAGGCAGTAGGTGATCCGGCCGCCGTCGCGGCGGCCGCCGCAGCCCACTGGACGTCAGGTGCCGACCACGTCGTCGCGCTGCTCCCGATGGGTACCGAACTAACCGCTGGCGTGAACCGGCTGGAACGACTCGCGCCACCATTGCACGAGATATCAATCTCGGCCAGATAGGTCGCAGATGATCCTGCACCTGCCTGTCGGCAAGGCCAAGGAACACGAACGCCGACTGGTGGTCGACGTCCCGGTCTCGGGTGGCATGAGCCAGTCGGGCCAGTATGTCGCGGCAGGCGACGATGGTGTCTGAAATCCGCCAGAACGGATCCTCGGTGAGGCCTGCTCCCCGAAGGGATTCCGTTCCGGTTACCGAACCGCATACGACAACGCCGCAGGTCAACGCAGGTGTTGGTCGTGGGGTGTTCCGCAAGACCCGCCCGCAGTGAATCCCGGTGACGGGGGGTTACGTGACAACGGTCCAAGGGGGGTTGGGGTACACTCCAGACGCACACCACGACCAGACCCGGCTCGTGTGCAGCTACGGCCCCGATCCGACCTGATGCACACTCCTGCCCGAGGATCTAGACGTCCGGGAACAGCGGTCGGTCTCGGGAGCGCCGAGCGCGCATGGGGGGTGTATCTTGGCAGGTGCCCGTTACGTTGAGCTTCGGGAAGTGAGCCCGAGACCCGTCCGGACGGACGTGGCGCTCGGGCTTCGCGCATTCCCGGGCCTCGGACCGGTTCACACGTCGCGGACCAGGCGGACAACCGGCTCAACACGCCGTCGCCACTGCCCGCCCCGCGCCCAGCACCACGCCACCGCGTCGGGCACAGCCAGCAGTAGCTCCGCCGAGGCCCGGAGGTGGTCGTACCGCAGCCGGTCCCGGCACCCGGCCGCGCGGGCGAACTCGATGAGACGCTGTGAGTCCCAGCGCAGCAGGGAGTCGTCCTGCTCGAGGACCAGGCGGGTCTCCCCCGCTTCGGCGGCCGCGTCCGCGACCACCGCCCGCAGACACTGCTCCCGCGCCTCCCGGTCCGTTCGGTAACGGCGGCCGGCGTTGTCAATGACGACCTCGACCTGCGCGGCCACCAACGCCCCGACGATCTCCCGCCGCCGGGAGTCACGCTCAGTCTTCATGTGCAACCGGCGCTGCCCGGGTAGCACCAGCCCGCGCACCACCCGCCGCAGCGGCGCGACGTCCCCCGACACCACCGCCGCCGCGGCCACCACGTAGCCCTGCTGCTTGGTCTCATCGAGAAAGACCTGACGCGTCACGGCCCCGGCCTCTTGATCCCGGGGTCCAGCCGCCGGTACAAGGTGGAGCGGGACACCCCGACCACGGCGGCCACCTCCACCAGCGGGGTGCCATCGGCGATCATCCGCTGCGCCTGCTTCGCTTTCGCCGGCGTCAGCACCGTCGGCCGGCCCCCAAACCGGCCGCGGGCGCGGGCCGCGGTCAACCCAGCCTTCGTTCTTTCCTGGATGAGCTCCCGCTCGAAGGCAGCCAACGACCCGAAGACATGGAACACCAGGCGCCCACCCGGGGTGGTGGTGTCGATGGCCTCCTGCAAAGACCGGAACCCCACCCCCCGCTCCTCGAGCCCACGGACGGTGTCGATCAGGTGCGGCAAAGACCTACCGAGGCGATCCAAACGCCAGACACACATCGTGTCCCCCGGACGCAGCGCCGCCAACACCTCGCCCAGCTGAGGCCGATCAGATCTCACGCCGGACGCGACGTCGGTCCACGTCCGCCAACACCCCGCGGCGCTCAGGGCGTCGTGCTGCAACGCCGGGTCCTGCCCGGCAGTCGACACCCTCGCGTACCCCAGCAGCTCCCCCACAGCGACGCACTGTGCCACAACCCACCGACAAGCCTGCCCGCGGCACGTAGACAGTGACACCGGGAACTGCAACAGGGTCCGCACTCGGCCACGCAGCCCGGACCAGGGGCTCCACCCACCTGCCCAACCCCACCCGAAGGTGTCGCAGAAACGATCATTTATGAGACACCTTTCGGCTGGCGACGTTCGCCCAGCTCGGTCCCGTAACGCGTGTCGTATCTGCGTCTGAGTCACACTCACGTTCGTCACCAGGCTGCGTACCGCCGCGACCATATGGGGATCGTCAATCGCCACGCCGCAGCACAGCAGACCCACGCTCAGCCGGTCGGCCCTTTCCTACCCACGCTCCTAGACAACGGCTCGTCGGCGGCGAGGCCCTGCACGAGCGCTTGATAGGTCGATCGGTGTGGCTCGACTCCCTGGGCCGATGGCTTCCCCGCGGTAGGCGGTGGCCATCTGGTTCACCGTCCGCCCGGGCGCGTACTTCACCTGTTGCCCGTGCGCGGCCAACAGAGCAAGGAGCAGCCCGGACATCGTGCCCGTGACATCGACACCCCAGCTCACCTGATCGGCACGAGACAGCACACCCCTGATCGCCTCGAGGAGGGCGCCCTCGTCGTTGACCACCTTCGATGACCACACGGTGGTGCCGGCCTCGTCGATCAGGCAGACCCAGTGGTGGCCCTTGCCGACACCGACGCCCGCCCACCCGTGCGGAATGGACAACTCCACCGGCCCGAAAGACTCCCCGCTGACAGACATCCCTAAACAGCGACCAAAACGCGCATCTCAATCAGCAGCCGAGGCGCCCCGGAGAGCCAGGCGGCCAATCCATCGGAGCCATCCAGCGGCAATCAAGGCTCAGCCACACCCGGCCCTCCCGGGCCACTCAAGACCTTAGGGATCGAGGCGAAAACACTCGCGCCCTTGGAAACAGCGCCCGGTCATCGTTCCTCCTGCGGGTCGAGCAGCGTGACACCCGATGCAGCCTCGCGCCCGGCTTGGGAGAGACCTTTTACCCGCTTGATATTTAGGTTGCGCGAGATGCACCAGCATCACGTAAGGTGCAGGCGTGAGCGCAACACGCATTGAAGACGTATTTAAAGTTACCGGCGTACCACCTACACCTTTGTTAGGCCCTCTGAGTACAATCATTTACAAGTGGCTCTGCGTACCCCAGGCAGAGGGGTAGTGGTGGAAGGCCCTTCCGGCATCGGCAAATCGACTGCAGTCGCAAAAGCGCTGGAAGACATCGGGCTCGACCCCGATGTTACAAACTCAGCGCCCGTGTACCTGCAGACGTCGAGTACCTCGACATGCTCGGCGAATTAGGCGATTTTGGGACGATCGTCATCGACGACTTTCATCGTCTCGATGCAGCTACCAAGGCTCGGATCGCAGATCTGCTTAAGGTAACTGCTGATACAGAAGATCCGCTACGTAAGCTGGTCATTATCGGCGTAAACGAAGCAGGAAGCGCCTTGATCGAGTCGGCGCCTGACCTGGCCAATAGGATCGATGTTATCCGGTTCGAGACGGAACCAGCGAACAAGATTGACGAGCTAGTCCTAGCTGGCGAGATCGCCGCCAACTTAAGCATTGAGGCCCGCACCCTAATTTCCGAAAAGGCCAGTGGCAGCTTTTTCATCGCACAACTACTATGTCTCGATGCCTGCATACAAGCAGGAATTCTTGAGGTACCCTCTCAACCGACGGTGGTGGTCACTTCCTACTCATCGGTGCAACGCCGCGTGGTCGAGCGACAGCGGGTCCGTTTCGGGGCAGCTGTACGCAACTTGCACGTGGAACTAAGTTCCGCCCTGGCGGCAGAGCTCCGTACCTTCACATTCTAAGATGGTTGGCGGAATCCGATTCATGGAGCATCTCAATTCCGGAAGCAATGCGGAAGCACATCACCGAAAAGGCCAGTGTTGGTGTGGTTTTTGACCGAGGCTACTTGGCCGCTCTCGCGCAGCAACCTGAGATCGCTAAACTGATGCACTTCTCTGACACCGGGATTCTATCGGTCGAGGATCCAATGCTCGTCTACTACCTGCGAGCAATAACGTGGAGTGAGTTTATAAAGGAAGTCGGATTTACCAAAGTTGATTACACCGAATCGTATGACACGGCGCTTTCCTTCGCCGGAGAAGACCGTCAATATGCCGAACACCTCCGGAATGCGCTGGAAGACTTCGGCCACGCAGTATTCTACGACGATGCGGAGCGGCATCTGATGCTCGGTGAGGACGTTGAAGCTTATCTAGGGCCGATCTACGCGAGTGGTTGCAGGTATGTCTTGGCCGTGCTCGGAGAGATGTATGGGCGTAAACGGTGGACGCTCTTCGAGGCAGATCAGTATCGCGACCGAATCGACCAGGGACAGGTAATCCCTATTTGGTCGAAAAAGATACCGCCGACCCCCTTTGACGAAACACGTCGTCGTGGCGGCCTTGACTTTGACCCTGATGGAGACCTTTTAACCCAAGCCCGGGCTCACGCTGAGATTATATCAAAGAAGCTTGCGGTCCATACGGGGTAATTTCTTCGCGAATGGTCCCGCAAGCCGGTGGCGTAGCGGGTGCCCGCTTCAGTGTGCTGTGGCCCCGCGCTCCGAGGCGGTGCCGCCCGGGAGCGTCGGCTGTAAGTCAGTCAAGCGTTGGCGAGCCAACCGCTCCAACAACTCCGGTACCGACCCCTTCGCCGAGCCCTCCAGCTGCACCTGACACTGCCGCACCACCGCAGCGATCACCGGCAGCCGGTGGACCCGCTCGAACTCACCGAACAAGCGCTCGGTGACGTCACAAAACGACTCGTCGCTCATCCCTACTCACCTCTTTGATCAAGTGTGACACCAGCCTCAAGGCCCCTCGGGAAAGAAGCGGTGGATCAACTCGATGATCGCGGCGACGACACATTGGCCACGAGGCGATGACCCCGCTCACGGGGTGAGCGGCTGCACGGCGGCGGGAGCGACCGCGATCAGGTGTGCATCGGCGGCCGCGAACCGTCGTTGCCGCGCCGACCGCGAACCAGTCACCTCGAAACGCACCGCTACCTCCGCTGCACCGGACATGGACGTCCCGGCGTCCACCACCCGAACGATCCACCCGCGACCCAATTCGGAGTGCATCACGTCCTGACCCGCCACCCACCTTGCGGCGGCCGCGACCTCCGCTGCCTCAGAACCAATAATCGCACCACCGGTGGGCACCGACCGCGGTGAACTGTTCCCTGTGGGGATCAGGGACAGCTGGGTGGTCGGCGACAGTGCACCAAAGGACACACCCAGCAGGCGTGCGCCGACACCGGACTCCTCATTGGCCTCCAACCCAAGGGCGTCGACCGCGGCGGCCAGAGCCGTGAGCGCCGCGGCCCGCAGCTCGTCAGGCTCGGTGGATGCCTGCGCCAAGGACACCGACCGGCCGAGTGAGATGAAACGCCCATCGCGCAGGCGCACTGTCACCGTCCGCGCCCCCATCCCCGACTGGTGCAACCGGTCCGCCGCGGCGGTCAGCACCACATCGAGCACCGGGTCCAGTTGCGAGGCGGGAACGTCGAAGTCGAACGTGCGCTCCGCGCTGATGCTCTTCGCCTCCCGTGATGGTGCAACATCCCGGGTGTCGTGGCCGACCGCCATGGCCGCCGCGGCTGCTGCACCCGCTGCGCCCAGTAGCCGCTCAAGGAGACGAGCTGGCTGGGCTCGCAGCTGCGCCACTGTGTTGATACCCACCTCGAGGAGGCGGGCCGCCGCTACTGGGCCGATACCCGGCAGCGCGGCCACGGGCAGCGCGCCGATGAACTCCTGCTCGTGCAAGCGGGTGACCAGCAACCGTCCCCGGGGCTTGGCCGCCGTCGACGCCAGTTTCGCCACCAACTTCGAGCGCCCGGCCCCCACCGACACCCGCAAACCGGTGGCCTCCCACACCGCATCGACCACGGTGGTCAGCAACTGCTCCGCTGATCCTGGGTAGGAGGCCACCACCAAGTAGGCCTCGTCGATGCTGACCTGTTCCAGGACGTCAGCGAAGCCGCCCAGCACCGCCATGATGGCCCCGGAATGTTCCTGATACGCCCGCATGCGTGGGGCGAGGAACACCCCTTGGGGGCAGCGGCGCCGTGCCGTCACGGTCGGCATCGCCGAACCCACCCCGAATCGGCGGGCCTCATAGCTTGCGGTGGCCACCACTCCCCGCGGCCCCAGCCCGCACACCACGACCGGAGACGAGGCCGTCGACGGCTTCTGCCGCTGCTCTACGGAGGCAAAGAACGCGTCCGCGTCAACGTGCAACACCACCGCCTCGGAACGCATAAGCACCCACCGTCATCCACTGGGTGGCGCGTTGAGACCACCGGCCCGCACACAGTGAACCTCACACTCTGGCGCGCTGATCAGATCCGCCCGCTGGCTAGGGACCCGGCGAGGATCCCCAGGGCCGCCGCGGGACTCGCGGACTTCGCTGAACCGGTATCTGGTATCTGGTATCTGGTATCTGGTATCTGGTATCTGGTATCTGGTATCCGAATCCAACCGTATGCGTCATCCCGCCGCCCGGGCGATGTCCTCCGGGAAGTACTGCCCTGCAACTCCTCGGCCAAATCGCAGATGGTGTCCTCGTGCATGTCGACCGCCGCGGCATACATCCACCACATCTGCTTCATCTCTACGATGTGAATCAGCGGGTTCCCGCACACCATGCCGGGCGACAGACTTGTTGATCCCACCACCGGATGCGGCCAGTTGTCCGTTCGGCGCACTCCAGCGAGGCGTGGCCACGCCTCGCTCGTCGGCCGAGCCCTGTACCTATAGACTTGAGAAAACGAGCAGAACGAGCGAGTCGCGCGAAGCGCGCGTTGAAGGGGTATGTCGTGGTCACTACGCAACGCAGCGACATCGATAGCCGGACCTATCTGCCGACGGAGGAGGCCGCGACCGCCGAGGTCATCGACTTCCTCGCCCACCTCCGCGCGGCCGGCCGTGACGCACCAGCGCCCGTCCCGCGCCTCGTCAGTTCTGATGGTCAGACGGTCGAGATCCCGGAGGGGATGTTCGCGGCGCTGGCCCAGGTGGCGGAGGCAATGCGGGCCGGCCTGGCCGTCACGGTCGCGCCGCACCACCTGACGCTGTCCACCCAGGAGGCCGCTGACCTGCTGCAGGTGTCGCGCACCACCCTGGTTCGGTTGCTCGAGAACGGGGTCATTCCGTTCGACAAGCCGAACCGCCACCGCAAGGTTCGACTCGACGACCTGCTGCGCTACCGGGAGACTCAGCGCAACCGCGCGGAGCAGGCCCTGGCCGACATGGTGGCGGACAGTGAGCGCCTCGGCCTGTACGACGACGACCCGCAGGCAGCGCATGCGGCCGTGAGGGCCGCGCGGCGGTCAACGGTCGAGTCTCGCTGAGGTGTTTTCGGCGCAGCTCGACACGTGCGTGCTCTACCCGAGCTACCTCCGCGACGTGCTCCTGCAGATCGCCCAGCACGGTGTCTACCGAGCGCTGTGGAGCGCGCAGATCCTCGACGAGCTAGCCCGCGCACTTCGAGTTCGGCACCTGGCCCGGGGACATGATGCGCACACCGTGGACGCCTACGTGCGTCGCTTGCTCGAACAGATGGAGACGGCCTTCCCAGACGCGCTGGTCGAGAACTGGCATTCGCTAGTCCCGACCGTGACGTTGCCGGACCCCGACGACCGGCACGTGGTCGCTGCCGCGCTCGTGGGCCGCGCGGACGTGATCGTCACCCAGAACCTGCGCGACTTCCCACCCGATGCCCTGCCGCGGCCGCTGCTGGTCCAAAACGCGGACGTGTTCCTCCTCGACTCCCTTGACCTTTACCCGGACGCGGTCATCGCCGCCGTACGCACCGTCGCCGCGAGAACCGGGCGACACGGACCGGTCCTCGGACCGGCCGAGGTGGTCACCGCGATCCACGAAGCACCCGGATTCGCCAACGAAATTCGGGAACGCCTTGCCTGAACACCCTGAGCCCGTGACCAGCGTCAACCTCGCGCCAGTGCGACGACTTGTCGCGTCCGCCTCGAGATCACGGGCACCGGCGAGCGCCGACATGCGTCGAGGAGAGCGCTTCACCATGTTTACTTCTTGCCGTGCTCGTCGAAGGCTCGCGCACGGGATACCGACATGGGGGCACAGCGATGACCACGGCCGCTAACGTCGGAAACAGAGGATGAGATGAGCTCGCTCGGCAACTTCGTGTGGGACATCGCGGACCAGCTTCGCGGTGTCTACCGGCCCCACCAGTACGGGTCGGTGATCCTGCCGATGACCATTCTGCGGCGCCTGGACTGCCAGCTCGCGGGAACCCGGAACGAGGTCCGTGCCCTGGCGGCGATCAACGACAACCCGAACGTGCTCGCCGCGCGGATCCGCCAGCAGTACGGGCTGGGCTTCTACAACACCTCCGAGTACGACCTTGAACGGCTCAAGTCCGACCCCGACGGGCTGCGGGCGAACCTGCTCGACTACATCAGCCGGTTCTCGTCGAACATCGACGTCTTCGAGCGGTTCAAGTTCGAGAACGAGATCGCCACCCTCGCGGAGAAGAACCGGCTGCTGCTCGTCGTACGCCAGTTCGCCGAGATCGACCTGCACCCCGGCACCGTGCCCAACGCGGAGATGGGGGACCTCTTCGAGGAGCTGATCCGCAAGTTCGCCGAAGCCTCCAACGAGGAGGCCGGTGAGCATTTCACCCCCCGCGACGCCATCCGGCTCATCGTCGACCTGCTCTTCGCCGGCGACGACGACGGGCTCATGGCCCCCGGGGTCGTCCGATCGGTCTACGACCCCACCGCCGGCACCGGCGGCATGCTGTCGGTCGCCGAGGAGCACCTCGTCGGCACCACGGACACGCCCGGGCTCAACCCCGGGGCGCGGCTACGGCTCTACGGCCAGGAGCTCAACGACCAGTCCTACGCCATCTGCAAGTCCGACATGATCGCCAAGGGGCAGGACGCCAGCAACATTCGCCTCGGCGACACCCTCGCCGACGACCTGTTCGCCGGCCGCGAGTTCGACTACTGCATGTCCAACCCGCCCTACGGCGTCGACTGGAAGGCCTCCGAGGACGCGGTCAAGGCCGAACGCGCCGCCACCGGGCGTAACGGCCGGTTCGGGGCCGGATTGCCAAAGATCGGCGACGGGCAGATGCTCTTCCTCACCCACCTCGCCTCGAAGATGCGCACCGCCCGCGACGGCGGCGGCCGGGCCGGGATCGTCCTCAACGGGTCCCCGCTGTTCAACGGAGCCGCCGAGTCGGGCGAGTCCGAGATCCGCCGCCACCTGCTGGAAAACGACCTCGTCGACGCGATCGTCGCCCTGCCAACCAGCATGTTCTACAACACTGGCATCTCCACCTACATCTGGATCCTCGACAACACCAAACCCTCCGAGCGGGGGCAAGGTGCAGCTCATCGACGGATCATCCTTCTTCACCAAGATGCGCAAGAACCTCGGCGACAAGTCGCGCGAGATCAGCGAGACCGACCGCGCCCGCATCGTGCGGATCTACGACGCCCTCGACGACCAGGCCCCCGAGGACGTCGCCCACAGCCGGGTCTTTGCGACCACCGACTTCGGCTACTGGACCATCACCGTCGAACGCCCCCTCCAGCTGAACTTCGAGTGCAGCACGGAGCGAATCGAGGCGACGGTGGCGCTGGCCGAAGCATCCAAGGGCCCGCTGAGCAGCCTGGACCCGGCAACCCTGCGGGCAGCGCTGGAAGCACTCGCGGCCGCTAACGATGGCAAGCGGTGGACCGACCGGGCCGTGTTCGCGCCGGCCCTCAAGGCGCACCTGAACGCCTCCGGCCTCACGGTGGGGACACCCGCACTGAAGGCGCTGTGGCTGGCGCTCTCCGAACGGGACGACACCGCCGAGATCTGCATTGACGTCAAAGGCAACCCCGAACCCGACACCAGCCTGCGCGACACTGAGAACATCCCCCTTCGGCTGGGCCACCCCCGGAACCACCGGCGACTCCCGACACGGCGAGAACCACCGCGACGAGGTCATCGCCGCCTACATCGACCACGAGGTAGCCCCCCACGTCCTCGACGCCTGGATCGACCACACTAAGACCCGGGTCGGCTACGAGATCCCCTTCACCCGCCACTTCTACAAGTACATCCCCCCGCGAGCCCTCGAGGAGATCGACGCCGATCTGGATGTACTCGTGAAGGAGATCATCGGCCTGCTCCAAGAGGTCGAGTCGTGACCCGGCTCGGGCCCTACCCCGACTACCGCGACGCTTCCACGCAGTGGCTGAGCTCGGTTCCGGCTCACTGGTCAGTTGGACGACTCATGCATGCCGCGAGTGCGTGGACCAGCAACGTTGATAAGCACACCGTTGAGGGACAGCGCCCGGTGCGGCTTTGCAACTACACCGATGTCTACAAGAATGCCGCCATCCACGGTGACATGGACTTCATGCGGGCCACCGCTTCCGAGGAGCAGATCAATCGGTTCCGAATTGCACGTGGTGACACCCTCATTACCAAGGATTCCGAGACGGCCGACGACATTGGAGTGCCGTCGTATGTCCGTTACGAGTCACCGGACCTGGTATGCGGCTACCACCTCGCCATCGTGAGACCGAGAAGCGGGGTCGAACCGCGGTTCCTCTACTGGTCGCTGACCGCACAGCCGACGTTGCGTCAGTGGGCTGTCCTGGCGGCAGGGGTCACGAGAGTGGGTATCCGAAGCAGCGATCTGGGGCGTGCGACCCTTGCACTCCCGCCCCTCGACGAGCAACGCGCCATTGCCGACTACCTCGACGGGGAGACCGCTAAAATCGACATGCTGATCGGGAAGCAGGAGCAACTCATCGCGACGCTGCGCGAGCGACGCGCAGCTCTTGTCGCAAGTGCAGTTGATCGCACCGACGACCTAATGCCACTTCGAAGGTATCTGGTATCGCTCAGGCAGGGCTGGAGCCCGAACTGCGAGGCTGAGCCAGGCGACGGTGTTGAACAGTGGGCTGTCCTAAAGACTGGCGCGCCCAACCAGGGAGTGTTCTCCTCCCATGAGAACAAGCGACTGCCTGATACCGAAGTGCCTCGTCCTGGGGCAGTTGTCCAGCGCGACGAAATCGTGATGTCCAGGGCCAGTTCGCGCGAGTGGGTCGGTAGCGCCGCCCGGGTTGATGGCAACTACCCGCGGCTGATGCTGTCCGATTTGACGTACGCGCTGCGCTTATCCGCGGACGCCGAGCCCCAGTACGTGGTGTGGGCGTTAGGCCGAAGTTACGGCTCTCTGGATGACGGTTTTCCTGCGTGACCTGCTGTTGTGGGTGATTCCGGGCCACTGTGTGTAGCCAAGAGTGGGCCGTGTCGGTTCGGGATGGGCTGCGCACTGGCCGG
>JAABUV010001772.1_pt1 | contig 30676 bp, 28 predicted proteins | sample 5559971 | NCBI WGS metagenome assembly JAABUV01 (sample SAMN10711881, study PRJNA513362) | rock metagenome | isolation source: Antarctica rocks | place: Antarctica: Victoria Land, Knobhead nord | collected 2015-12-19
GCAGTGGTCGTTCCCACGGATGCCGCCGCCCGCCCAGGTGCGGATGGTGGGCGCTGACGCTCCAGGGCATCACCCAGCCGGGCCGGCACCGGCGGCGCACGGCGCACGACGCGGGTTTCGGGGCAGCCCTCACACCCTTGACGCGCCGACGCGGGTATGGGAGCGTAAAAGGGGCGGGAAGCGCGCTCGACAGGGGCCAAGTCCAAAGAATGGGCATTCGCCCGTTGTCACTCCCAGTACTGCTCCCATTGGTCGGCAAAGGCTTGCTTCAAGCGCTCCTGGTAGGACTGCGTCTTGATCTTGCACATCCACAGGTCATCCCCGCCCGCCCCGCCTTTGCAGACGACGCCTTCCGGTGTGCCGTATTTGTCCAGGCGGACATCCTCCGCGAACTGGCCCGTCAGCTTGCCCTCGTAGACGACGCGCGCGATGCCCAGGTGGCCGAAGTCGGCGACGAACTGCCTGGGGCCGATCATCCCGAACGGCTCCGCCCACACATCAAAAAGCCGCAGCTCTTTGGCCTCATCGGCCTTGTGCAGGCCCGCGAAAGACGCCGGACCGAGGAACTCGGTGAAGACTTTCAAGCTGGGGAAGCTTCGGTAGCTCGGGTTCTGCCGGAAGACCTGCTCGACACTCGGGGCCAGCGTGTCCCCGAACAGAGCCGCACAGCCGTCGAGGTTCGCGTGGGCCTGCCCGAACTGCGCGACGCCCACATCCGTCAGGTTGAACTCGTCCCGGCGTGTCCCGAAGCTGTGCCAGCCGAAGTCCCGGTCCCACTCCCAGTGCAGGTTCGTGCCGTCGTATTTCTCGAAGGCGACGCAGCGGGTCTGGGGGCATTTTCGGCTGCTGGGGATTTTTGGGTAGTGCAGCATAGCAGAAGTTTACTTCCCTTCCAGCCGCTCGTCAATGGAAAATCGGCGGACGTGGCCGCTGTTGTCGGCCTGCCAGACCTGGCCGCTGCCGATGTCGAGGCACGAGAGCCAGCCGCCGCCGTAGGCGTAGGTGTCCAGGCAGACGGCGTGGCCGAGGTTGCGCGGCAGGCCGCTCTTCTGGCTGGTGTGGCCGCAGACCATGATTTTGCCCGAGCAGTGCGGGGCAGGGCGCTCGAACCGCTCCCAGTACAAAACGTGCGGGGGCTGGTCCCGCAGCGGCAGGTCGGGGGAGACGCCGCCGTGGACGAAGAAGTGCGTGTCGCACTCCCAAAGGTCCACGCACTGCGCTTCTAAGAAGTGCCAGTGTGCGGGCGGCACGGCGTCCAGGCTGCCGCCGTAGGAGCGCAGAGTCGCGTCGCCGCCGACCCCGAGCCACTCCGCTCGGATTTGGGCGTCGTGCCGAGACTCCAGCATCATCTGGTCGTGATTGCCCCGGAGAGCGACGAGGTGCAGGTGCCGGCCCAGCGCGATCAGGCGATCCAACGCCCCCCGGCTGTCCGTCCCCCGGTCGGTGTAGTCGCCCAGGGTGACGAGGGTGTCATCCGGGGCGGGGGAGACGGCGGCCAGCAGGGTGTCCAGCATCCCCGCGCAGCCGTGGATGTCACCGATGGCGAGGACTCTGCCCATGTCGCCCCCGGCCTCAAGTGCCCGTCGCTAGGACGCTACCGGCGTCGCCTCGGCCGATTTGGCCTCGGTGGCGGTCTCGATGCTCTCCTCGATCAGCTTCTCGACCAGCCGCGTCGCCTCGCCCATCGAATTCGACGCGCCCTCGATCCGCCGCCCGGTGACGGGGCAGGTGCCCCAGGCCTTCACCTTGGCGGGCTTCTTGACGCCGACCTGGTTGGTCCCGCCCTGCTGGTAGTTGATCGTCACGGTGTACCCGTCGATCTTCGCATCGTAGGATGCCATGCTCCTGATCTCCCTCTCGTGGTGTGTGCTCGGCGGCTGAATCTATGAATTCGATGAAACATTCGGCGTAAATGACCGAGATTCCTGCACGGCTTTGGCGAATCCGAGTCCGAGTCTCCGCCCGAAGGCAATAAAAGGCCGGGGGCGAGCCGCCCCCGGCTTCACCGGTTTGTTCTCCCGACCGGGATGCACTAGGGGTAGGGCAGGTACGGCTGGTAGCGGGGCGTCGCGGGCGCGGGCGCGGGGGAGTACACCAGTGTGAGGTCGCGGTACCACTTGGCGTGCCCGTCCTCGAAGGCGAAGACCGCCCCCTGCGTGTGGTGCAGGGTGGGGACGTTGCTGCCGTTGAGCGGGTCGAACAGGCCGTCGTCGGTGCTGCCCCCATAGCCGTCCGACTCTTCGTTGAACACAACGGTGACGGCCGGCTCGCTGAACTGCGCCAGCGGCTTGCTCTCGGTGAACGCATTCAGGGAGTAGGAGTTGCCTTGGCCCGAAGAGTCATCGGGGCAGACGTAGACGCCGGTGCTCTTGACGAACGGGTAGATGGAGCCGCGGGTCGGGTCGAACACGGCTTTGTTCGGCGGCGCGGGCGGTGTGGCGGGCTGGTAACCGCCGGGCAGAAACATCCAGCCGCCCGCCGTGCCGTCATTGAGGTTGCGGGGCATGGTCTCGTCACTGTCCTGGGTGTATTGGATGACGGCGAGGCTGAGCTGCTTGAGGTTGGACGTGCAGGACGCGCGCCGTGCGTTCTCACGGACCTTCTGGAAGACGGGGAACAGGATCGCCGCGAGTATGGCAATGATTGCAATGGCAACGAGCAGCTCGATTAATGTAAAGCCGCGACGGCAGGACGATGGGCTGTGCATAATGGCTCTCTTCTCACGGGCCGGTGGCTGCATCCTCCCAAGAAAGCTTGGAGACGCATTGTTTGCCCGATACACATAATTATAAGCGCAAAAGGAAAACTTGTCAAGAAGCTCCTGTACCCCCTGGAACGGCGAAACGCCCGCACGGATGCGGGGACCATCCGTGCGGGCGGCGCTTGCGGGAAGCGGGGTTTGGCCCCGGTCGTTGCTGAAGACCAGCCGCTCGTCACCTGGTGCTCTGTAGGGCCGTTAAACACCGAATGTCAGGGTGAAGCTGCCCAGGTTGTTGACACCCGCGCACTCCGGGGTGCCGCTTTGGTTCTGGGCGTCGGTCGTGCTGCCCGAATTGCCCGCCGAGACCGCCGCTGGTCTCAGCCACTTCACATGCCCGTCCGCTGCCAGGTAATTCGCCCCGTCCGTATGATAAGGCACGATGGAAGCCGCGGGTACTGTGATATTGGCCTGCCCGCCCATCTGCCCTGTCGCGAACTTGCCGCCACCGTTCGGGGCAAATGCGGCCAGCAGATCAAACACGCCGACGCTGCCGAACGTGTAGCCGTTGCCGGTGGGAGAATACTGGTTGTTAGGTCCCGGCGTCTCGGGATTTGTGCTGATGTTGGCGACTACATTGGTCACCTCGAAACACATCACCGTGCTTGCCGGGGCCTGAAGCCCGGCGAGGGAACTTGAGTTACCTTCCAGCTTGACGATGTTGTAGTTGAGGCCGTAGGAGACGGGGGTCGCGGCCCCCGACGCTGCGGTAGGATCATCCGGGCAATGGAAGACGGCGGTGCTCTTGATAAAGGGAGCGATCTCCCCCGCCCAGCCAACGTAAGGCTGCGTGTTCTTGACACCGGTTGGGAACTTCTCGTCGGCATCCTGGGTGTACTGGGTGATCGCCAGGCCAATCTGTTTCTCGTTGGACTGGCACGAGGCGCGCCGGGCGTTTTCGCGCACCTTCTGGAAGACGGGGAACAAAATGGCAGCGAGGATCGCAATGATAGCGATCACAACGAGTAGCTCGATGAGCGTGAAGCCCGGACGGCTTCGGCGGCGTGTGGACATGACGTTCTCCTCTGAAAAACGACCGAAACGAAGATGACGGCGACGGCGCAAACAGTTGTGTTATGCTCCCAAAGCATTATAAGGGCATCTTGTAGTTCTGTCAAGCGGCTTTTTCCGAGCCGAGCGCGGGTCTTGCGCCGGGTCGTGCGGCGGGCGGGTTGCCAAAGCCCCGCCCGATGTGCTAGAATACTTGGGCGCGCGGGCCGCCCCCGGCCCATGCCGCGCCTCCCCCGCGCTCCCCACCAAGCCTTCGATACCCAGTCTTCGATCCTGCCCGTCTCGGGCGTCCCGCTCAGGAGTCGCATGTCCACCCAACCCAGTCCCGAGTCTTCTTACGCCGAGTCCCGTCCCACCAAGTTCATCTTCGTCACCGGCGGCGTTGTGTCGTCCATCGGCAAAGGCATCACCACGGCCAGCCTGGGCCGCCTGCTCCGCAACCGCGGCTTCGGCGTCACCATGACTAAACTGGACCCGTACATCAACGTGGACGCCGGGACGATGAACCCCTACCAGCACGGCGAGGTGTTCGTCACCGACGACGGGGCCGAGACCGACCTGGACCTGGGCCACTACGAGCGGTTCGTGGACATCAACCTGACGCGCGACTCGACCGTGACCACGGGCGGCGTCTACTCGACGGTCATCGCCAAGGAGCGCCGGGGAGACTATCTGGGCGGCACGGTCCAGATGATCCCGCACATCACCAACGAGATCAAGGAGCGCGTGCGCGGCCTGGGCGCGTCGTCGGGCGCGGACGTGGTCATCGCCGAGATCGGCGGGACCGTCGGCGACATCGAGGGCCTGCCGTTTCTCGAAGCCATCCGGCAGCTCCGCAAGGACGTCGGACACGACAACGTGCTGTACGTCCACGTCACACTGATCCCCTACGTCGGCCCGTGGGGCGAGGTCAAGACCAAGCCCACCCAGCACTCGGTCATCAAGCTGCGCGAGATCGGCATCCAGCCGGACGTGCTCATCTGCCGGACCAAGCTCGACATCGACGACGACATGAAGGAAAAGATCAGCCTCTTCTGCGACGTGGACAAAGAGGCGGTGATCGAGGCCAAGGACTCCGAGACCATCTACGAAATTCCGATGGTGTTTGAGGAAGAGGGCCTGGCCGACCTGGTCGTCCGCCGCTTGGGCCTGCCCGCCCGTGCGCCCGACATGGCCGAGTGGCACGACCTGGTCCGGCGCGTCAAGCGGCCCCAGAGCCGCGTCCACATCGCCGTCGTCGGCAAGTACACGCAGAACGGCGACGCCTACATCTCCATCGCCGAGGCGCTCAAGCACGGCGGCATCACGGGTGACGCCCACGTCGAGATCGAGTGGATCGAGAGCGACTCGCTGGAAGAGGCCAGCCCGGACATCGCCGCGCGGCTGGCCCACGCCGACGGCCTGATCGTCGCGCCCGGCTTCGGCGGGCGCGGCGTTGAGGGCAAGATCGGGGCCATCCGCCACGCCCGCGAGACCGGCCTGCCCTTTCTAGGCATCTGCTACGGCCTGCAAATGGCCGTGATCGAGTTCGCCCGCCACGCCTGCGGGCTGGACGGCGCGAACACCGAAGAAGTAGACCCGCACGCGGCCCATCCCGTCGTCCACATCCTGCCCGAGCAAAAAAACGTCGTGGACAAGGGCGCGTCCATGCGGCTGGGCGCGTACCCCTGTCGCCTGTCGCAGAATACGCTGGCCGCGCGGCTGTACGGCGGGGACGCCATCTCCGAGCGGCACCGGCACCGCTACGAGGTCAACAACGAGTACCGCGAGCAGATGTCCAAGGCCGGCATGGTCTTCAGCGGCGTCTCGCCCGACTACCGCCTGGTCGAGATCATCGAGCTGCCCGAGTCCGTCCACCCCTACTTCATCGCGACGCAGTTCCACCCCGAGTTCAAGTCCCGCCCGAACCGCGCCCACCCCCTGTTCGCCGGCCTGATCGCCGCCGCCCTGCGGCGCAAGGACGGGGCCGAGTCCGACGCCGAGATCGACATCGCCGCCGAGATGCTGGCGTAGTCTTTAGGAACTTCGCCCAGCAACGACGAATGTAGTGCCATGCCTAACCACCCTCTTGCGGAGGTCTTTGGCTTCCCCATCGACAACCTGACTGATGATGCCGACCGCCACCGCCGGAACCGCCTGTGCCCGTTCGGCAACGCCGTGCCCAACTGCACCAAGACCAGCATCGAAAACCCTCTCGGCGTGTGCAGCGTCTTCGGCGCGGGGGGTGAGGCTGTCATCACCTGCCCGGTCCGCTTCCAGCAGGGCTGGCGCATCGCCTCCGATGCCGCCGCGTTCTTCTTCCCGCCCGGCGCGGCCTGGACATCGCTCACCGAGGTTCGCTTGAAAGACAGCGTTGGTAAGTCCGCGGGCAATATTGATGTCGTTCTGCTCTCTTATGACGACCTGGGCCGCATCACCGACTACGGCTCACTGGAAGTGCAGGCCGTCTACATCTCCGGCAACGTTAGCACTCCCTTCAAGCATTACATGGAAGACCCACACGCCCGCGCGGACATGGACTGGCGCGGCCAGAGGAACTACCCGCGCCCTGATTACCTGTCCTCATCCCGTAAGCGCCTCGCCCCGCAGCTCATCTTCAAGGGCGGCATCCTCAACGGCTGGGGCCGCAAAATGGCCGTCGCCCTGAACACCGGCTTTTACGAGACGCTTCCCGCCCTGGACGAGACGGCCCAGGCCGACGCGGACCTGGCCCTGTTTGTCTATGACCTTGTTCTCGACCCCACACAAAACCGCTATGTGCTGACACTGCAAAAAACTGTGTATACTCGGTTTGAGCCTGCGCTGCTGAAGATAACCCGTTCCGAGGCGGGCAACGAAGCATTGTTCTTAGGACAATTACAAAGGGAATTGAGCAAAAGGTTAAACAATGCCACCGCTCCAGACGCCATCGCCCCCAGCGCTAACCTCTGATCAGCAGGTTTTAGAGCCTGCCGTTCAGTATTCACTCTTTGATAACTCCCAGCAAGAGGCAATCGTCAATGTCGCCTCAGTGCCCCAGCGCAGCCCCTTCCGTTATCCCGGCGGCAAGACGTGGCTGATTCCGCGTGTCCGGCAATGGCTTCGGTCACGGCCTCAACGTCCCTCGGAACTGATAGAACCGTTCGCCGGCGGCGGCATCGTGAGTCTCACTACTGCTTTTGAGTGCCTTGCCGAGCGCGTCCGCATGGTCGAGCTTGATCCACAAGTCGTGGCAGTCTGGCAGACAATTCTAAGCTGTGAAGCGGCATGGCTCGCCGATACGATAGCCAACTTTCAGCTTACGCCGGAGAGCGCCGCCGCCGCTCTCTCCGATGCTTGTGGAGAACCCCGCTGCATCGCCTTCCGCACGATCCTCAAAAACAGAATTAATCGGGGCGGCATTTTAGCGCCGGGCGCGGGCATCATCAAGCACGGCGAGAATGGCAAGGGCTTGTTGTCGCGCTGGTATCCTGAAACGCTGCGGCGGCGCATCTTGGAGATCGCGGCCATCCGTGACCGCATCGTGTTCAACGAGGGAGATGGGATTGCCGTCATGTGCGCGAATGCGGAAAGCACCGAAGCTGTGTATTTCATTGATCCGCCCTATACGGCCAGCGAAACCAAAAGCGCGGGTAGCCGGCTATACCTGCACTCGGCTTTGGACCATGAGCACCTTTTCCGGGTCACGGCCACGCTTGCCGGCGATTTTCTGATGACCTACGACAATGCCCCAGGGGTACGGGACTTGGCGCATCGCCAGGGCTTCGACACGCTGCCGATCCCGATGAAAAACACGCACCACGCCGAGATGACGGAATTGCTGATTGGGCGTGACTTAGGCTGGGCACGGGTGGCGAACTGAGTCAACTGAACCGCGCCTGCCCCTTCTGCGTCGGTCTGGTCGCCGCCGCCCTGCGGCGCAAGGACGGGGCCGCGTCCGACGCCGAGATCGACATCGCCGCCGAGATGCGGGCGTGAAGCTCACCGCCGTGTCTTGCCGTCCTCGCGCAGGAGTCTCCGGCTTCCCTCTCGACGACGTGACCGAGGACGCCGACCGTCACCGCCAGAATCATCCGTGCCCTTTCGGCAAGGCTGTAAACCGCCCGTCATCTCGGGCGTGATCGCCAACGATCAGCGGGCTTTAAGCTTGCGAGGTCGCGGATTACGCTCGTCGGAGACGACGTCGGGGGCGGCCGTCAGCAAAGCGGCTAGGTAGGCCACCTCCGCCTCAAGCCGGTACTCGAAGTGACGGAGCGCCCACTGCTTCGCCAAGCCTATGTATTCTCGTGCTTCCTCGTTGATGCGCCGGATCTCCGTCAGCCGCGCCCGCACATTGTCCAAGCGTTCGGCCAGGACCGACGGCAGCGTGTCCAGCGTGTCCGGGTCCATCCGCGTCAGGGCGAGGTCAAAGGGATCGAATTTGAACTCGACCTCGCTGAGGCCCGCCCGCTGAAGCGCCATGAGGGCGTGGCGTCCCTCCTCGGTGATCTCATAAAGCTGACGGATCGGCCGGTTCCCCTCGCGCTCGCGGCCCGCTTCCCGCAGCAGACCCTCCCCCGCGAGCCGCTTCATCGCCCCGTAGACCGCGCCGACGGTGATGTCGGTCCATAGGTGGACGCGGTTGTGTTCGGCCGTCAGCCGGAGGCGGTGGCCGTGCATCGGACCGTGTTCGGCGAAGGAGGACAAGATAAACAATCGGATGGAAGACATGTTGCTTTCGCGAAAGTGTTCGGGTATAATCCACTCAATACTCTCACGAGAGTAGCCGGGCGGATGCTCAGGCAGATTGTTCCTACAGTATACCTGCATTCACCGGCACCGGCAGAGCAGGGCCGCATCTCACCTACGTCAGAGGAAGGATTTCAAAATGCGTGTTTTCTTGACCGGAGCCACAGGCTTCATCGGCTCCGCCATCGTCCCAGAGCTAATTGGCGCGGGGCATCAGGTGCTCGGACTGACGCGGTCGGAGGCGGGTGCCGAGGCGCTCACTGCCGCCGGGGCCGAGGTGCATCGGGGTGATCTGGAAGACCTGGAAAGTCTGCGGAGCGGAGCGGCGATGTCGGACGGCGTGATCCACTGCGCCTTCAACCACGACTTCTCGAGGTTCATGGAGAATTGCGAGCTGGACAGGCGCGTCATCGAGGCGATTGGCTCCGTGCTCGTCGGCTCCGACCGTCTCCTGGTCGTCACCTCCGGGACCGGGATCGCGAACACCGTGCCGGGTCAGCCCGCACGGGAAGACAATCCGACCGTCCCCTCCAGCGTCGTACCTCGCGCGGCCTCGGAAGAGGCCGCCGTGGCGCTGGAGGGGCGCGGCGTCAACGTGTCGGTGGTGCGGCTTCCCCAGGTCCACGACCCGGTCAAGCAGGGCCTCATCACCCCCTTAATCCAGGCAGCGCGTGAGAGGGGGGTGTCGGCGTACATCGGAGACGGACGGAACCGCTGGCCGGCGGCGCACGTCCTCGATGTCGCCCGTCTCTACAAGCTGGCGCTGGAAAAGCAGGAAGCGGGCAGTCGGTATCACGCGGTCGCGGAAGAGGGGGTCCCACTGCGGGAGATCGCCGAAGTCATTGGCCGGGGCTTGCAGGTGCCCGCAGTCAGCCTGTCGCCGGAGGAAGCGCCCGCGCATTTCGGATGGCTCGGCGCGTTCGCCGGCCGCGACCTCCCGGCTTCAAGCGCGCAAACACGGGAGCGGCTGGGCTGGCACCCGACCGGGCCGGGGATGATTGCCGACCTCGAACAGATGCAGTACGAAGCCTGAACAGACCGCGTATACGCACTTCCGGGCCTGGCCTCTCATTTTTTATGAGGCCAGGCTTGGTGAGAGGATGGCCCCAATGCCGATAAATATAGCCGCGTGGCTCGAAGCGGCGCAGGCCCCGCTTGAAGTCAAGCCTGCGCCGTACACGCCCCCACGCAAGAACGAGATCGTCGTCAAGAACCACGCGGTCGCCATCAACCCCATCGACTGGATACTACAGGTCATCGGTTACTTCCTATTCCCGTGGATCAAATACCCCTTTGTCCTCGGCTCCGATCTCGCGGGCGAGGTCGTCGAAGTCGGGACAGGCGTCACGCGGTTCCGAGTGGGCGACCGTGTTCTCGGGCATGCCGTGGGGACGGATAAAACGCGCAACCGCTCGGCGGAGGGTGCCTTCCAAACGTATACCGTCGTCCTCGCCCACGTGGCCGCGCCGATTCCCAGCGCCATGCCCTACGAGAACGCCGCCGTCCTCCCCCTGGGTCTCTCCACCGCCGCCTGCGGCCTGTTCCAGAAGGACCATCTGGCGCTTCAGTATCCCTCCACGCCCCCGAAGCCCACAGGTGAAACCCTTCTGGTCTGGGGAGGCTCGACGAGCGTCGGCAGCAACGCCATTCAGCTCGCCGTCGCCGCCGGCTACGAGGTCATCACGACCGCAGGGCCGCAGAACTTCGACTACGTCAAGAAGCTCGGAGCAAGCCAGGTCTTCGATTACAACAGCAAGACCGTCGTCAGAGACGTCATTACAGCCTTCGGAGGCAAGACGCTCGCCGGCGCTCTTGCCATCGGGAAAGGGTCCGCCGAGCTTTGCGTGGACATCGTCGGTGCCTGCAACGGCCGCCACTTCGTCTCCCTAGCCAGTTCATCCGTCTCCATAGAAGACTTTTCCCAGCGACGGCAGTTGCCTCTGCTCATCCTACTGTTTGTGGCGTCGAACGTGTCGTTGCAGGCGAAGTGCCGCACCAGGAAAATACGCACCAAGTTCATCTTCGGCAGCAGCCTGATCGGCAACGATGTCAGCAAAGTCATTTACGAAGATTTCCTCCCCAGCGCCCTCGCGGAAGGCCGCTACGCCGCTGCCCCGGAGCCATACGTCGTCGGAAAGGGCCTCGAGTCCGTGCAAGCCGGTCTTGATATCCAAAAGAAGGGCGTCTCCGCCAAAAAAGTGGTCGTTTCCCTGTGAGAACAGTCCTGGTGATCGGCGCGTCGGGTTTTGTCGGAGGGCGTCTGACAAAGGCCCTGCTTGCAGAAGGATACGCGGTCCGCTGCCTGGCGCGGGACCCGGCTCGGGTGCAAGACCTGGCGGAGATCGGCGGCGAGATCGCGCGGGGCGACGTCTCCAATCCCGCGTCCCTGGCGAAATCTCTGGACTCCGTCCAAGCCGTGTACGTCTCCATACACACGCTGTCTCCCCAGCCGGGCAGTCCGGCGGATCAGCGCTTCATGGCGGTGGAGTTGAACGGGTTACAGAATGTCGTCACGGCCTGCCAGGCGCAGGGGGTGCGCCGCCTGATCTACGTGACGTCCCTCGGGATCACGGCGGAGGCCGCGAGCGAATGGCTGCGCGAGCGCTGGCGGGCGGAACAGTTCCTGCTGGGGAGCGGCCTCGATGTCTCTGTCATCCGGCCGGGCATGATCGTCGGCGCGGGGGGACGTGGCTTCGGGATGCTGGCGAGCCAAGCCAAAAAGTCGGTCGCCGTGGGTCTGGGCGGCCGGCAGAAGATGCGCTCCATCGCCGTGGATGACCTGATCTACTATCTCGTGGGCGTGCTGAACGATCCCCGTGCGTATGGGCAGTGCTACGACGTAGGGAACGACGACGTGCTGACGAACAGTGAAATGCTCGACGCTACGGCGGAGATTCTTGGCCGACGCCCTCCCATCAGACTGCAAATCCCGCCGGCGCTCCTAGGCGTATCCGCTCCGCTGATCGAGCGCCTGGGCAAACTCCCCAGGGGAGCGATTAAAGGCATTGTGGACAGCCTGGCGGCGGACGCGAGCGGCGATCCCATGCCGATACGAACCCTCCTGCCCCGGCCGCTCCTGTCCTTTCGACAGGCCGTGGAACAGACGTTGGCGGTTGAGACGATGAAGTAGGGAGGAGTGCCGTTGAGTCCCCAGGGCACGGGGGCAGATCGCCTTATGGCTCAGGAACTTTAGAAAGGAACACTGATGAACAACGCTGTCTTTTTCGTATCAGGCATCACCGGCCACGTGGGCGGGGCCGCCGCCCGCAATCTACTGGAAGAGGGTCACACGGTACGCGCCCTGACCCGCGATCCGCAGAAGGCCGCCGCATGGGCGGAGAAAGGGGTGGACGTCCGCCGGGGGGACTTCACCGACCCCGCCGCCGTCGCCGACGCGCTGGAAGGGGTCGAGGGCGCTTACCTGATGATGCCCCCACTTATGGTCCCATCGCCGGGTTACCCGGAGGCGAGGGCCGTGATCGCTTCCTTCCAGGAGGCGCTGCGCCTGTCGCCCCCGCCCCGGCTCGCCCTGCTGTCGTCGGTCGGCTCCGAAAAGAGCAGCGGGCTGGGGAACATCACCTCGACCCACTTGATGGAAGAGGCGCTGGGCGACCTGCCCTTCCCGACCGCCTTTGTCCGGGCCGGCGGGTTCTTCGAGAACTACGTCGGCGGACTCGGCGCGGCGGCGGCTACCGGGGTGTACTACAGCTTCTTCCAGCCGACCGACCGCGCGTTCCCGATGATCGCCACGGCGGACATCGGCGCGGAGGTCGCCCGCCTGCTGGCCGGCGGCTGGGACGGCAGAAAGATCGTGGAACTCGGCTCCCCGGTCAGCCCGGACGACATCGCCCGCGCGATGGGCGAGGCGCTGGGCAAGCCGGTGACGGCGCAGGCGATCCCGCGCGAGCGTTGGGCGACCACTCTCGAGTCGTTCGGGCTGCCGCCCGGCTCCACCGGTCTTTACGAGGAGATGATGGACGGGTTCAATTCGGGCTGGATCGCCTTCGGCGTGCCCGGCACCGAGCCGGTCGCCGGCACGACCACCGCCGCCCAGGTCTTCGCGCAGGTGAGAAGAGCCTGAGAGGGTATCCGAATCACGCGATAGGAGGGTCTAGTCTGTGCTCACAACGATCCGTGACGTCGCCGACGATGAGCTGTTTGCGCTGCTCTGCCTGTACGCGCGTCTGCACCCGGAGGATGAAGTGCCCGCAGTGGGTGACGCCATGCCGCTCTGGAAGGCGCTGCGACAAGACCCCAACCAGCACTGTCTAGGCGTCTACTTGGGTGAGTCCCTCGTCGCGACCTGTACGCTGATCGTGGTCCCGAACCTGACACGCGGCGGACGGCCCTACGGCTTGATTGAGAACGTCGTGACTCATCCCGACCACCGGCGGCGCGGCTTCGGGACGGCGGTTCTGCGGCGCGCGCTTGAACTCGCTTGGGAGCGCGGCTGTTACAAAGTCATGCTGCTCACGGGCAGCCGGAACGAGGCGACGCTGCGGTTCTATGAAAAGGCCGGCTTTGCGCGCGGCATCAAGACCGGATTTCTCGCGCGTCCGGGCGGCTAACCCTTTTTGTCTCTCTTCCCTGCCATCCTCGCCGCCCTGGCCCCGCCGTTCCTGCTGATCCTGCTCGGGAGCGGGTTGAAGCGGGCGCGCGTCGTGCACCCGGCCCACGTCCCCGTTCTGAACGGGCTGGTGCTCAACGTCACCCTGCCCGCGCTGGTGCTGCTCGGGCTGCTGCGCGCGCCCGCGCTGGCCCCGCGCCTGGCCCTGCTGCCGCCGGTCTTCCTGGCCGCCGAGGTCCTGACGCTCGCCCTGGTCTGGACCCTAGGGCGGCTGATGCGGCTGCCCCCGCCGCTGCTGGGGGCGACCCTGATGGTGGGCGTCTTCGGCAACACCAGCTTCATCGGCTACCCGCTGACCCTGGCCCTGTTCCCGCGCCAGTTCCCCGAAACCATCCTGATCGACCAGTTCGGCATGACCGTGCCCATGTACGTCGCCGCTGCCCTGCTGGGGGCGCGGCTGGGCGGAAGCGCGGCGCACCCCTGGGAGGCCATCCGGCGCTTCGGGCGCTCGCCGATCTTTTTGAGCGCGGTCTTAGGGCTGGCGCTGCGGTTCGTCCCCGTGCCGCCCGTTCTGCTCGCCCCCGGCCCCCGCGCCGTGGGCGTCGTCCTCGCCAAGTGCCTGGAGTATTTGGGGCAGGGGACGACGCCGATTGTCCTGCTCGCATTGGGCGTGGCGCTGAACCCCGGCGCGGTCCGGGGGCGCGTCGGCCCCCTCGCCCTGGCCTGCGGGTGCAAGCTGCTGGTCTTCCCGCTGCTGATCTGGGGCGCGGGCCGCCTGCTCGGTCTGCCCCGCGAGGTCCGCCTGGACGCCGCGCTCGAATCCGCCGTGCCGACGGCGGTGATGGCCTCGGTGCTGTCCGGCCAGAACGACATGGAGGGCGACTTCGCCGTGGGCGTCGTCTTCGTCTCGACGGTCCTGTCCGCCCTGACCCTCCCGCTGCTGCTGACGCTGCTTGGGTAGGAACCCACCTCCTTGCTTCGTTCGTTCCTCACTTCGCAGGGGTCCTCCCGAGACGGGAGGACGAGGAGATTTAGTTCCGTGCCCTGTTCGAAGCTCTGTCAGAAACCCTTTCCCTTCCCGTTTATGCCTTCGGTATTACTCCATATTGGGAGGGGAGCCGAACTTGTGAGGCGGGCGGGTTCCTACAGCAGCCACAGGGCGGCCATCGCGGTGCCGACGAAGCCGAGCGACAGCAGGAGGAGATACCCCAGGCCCAGCAGGGAGAACTTGACCAGCGTCTTGGGCCACCCCTGCTTGTAGACCACGCGCAGGGCGACGAAGACGTAGACGAGCAGGGCCAGGCTCACGCAGCCGACGAGCCAGGCGGGATGGATGAGCAGCAGCGGGGTCAACACCAAAAATGCGAAGGCGTGGACGTGCAGCAGGAAGATCAGGTGCTTCACGTACAGACGCCTCTTCCGCCAATACATCAGCTTCAGCACGGCGGCGAAGAGGGGGAGCAGGAAGAACATCATCTTGGGGATGTCCCCCAGCAGGGCGCTGATGAAGCCCTGGGGACTTCCTTGCGCCTTGTAGGCATGACGCGCCATCACCTGATTGAACGGGGCATCGCGCTGGGCGGGCGGCAGCGCCTTCTGGCGGGCGTCGTATTCCGCCGCCGTGCGCGGGGCTGGCCGGCTAGAGATGCCGCCACTTTTCCTGATTATGACGCCGCCGGGTTCCACCTGGATGTTCGCGGCCGGGTGTTTCCAGGCTAAAACCAGGAAAAACAGGACGCTGATCGTCAGGTACAGTTTGAGGGGCGAGAGGTAGGGGACGCGGCGGCCCGTGTTGTACTCGTTGGTCAGGAAGCCGGGGCGGATGACCAAGGGGACGAGGGTGCGGAGCAGCTTGGAGTCCCATGACGCGACCTCGGCCAGTAGGTCGGCCAGTAGGGGGCGCAGGGCGACCGTGTGGTCCTTGCTTTCCTGGCCGCACTCGGCGCAGAACTTGCCCGTGGCGGGTGTGCCGCAGTTGAGGCAGTGGTCGGGCCGGGGGCGGGCCTTCTTCTCCCGCCCGCGCTTCAGGACGGTGGGCGACGATCCGGGCGGCAGTAGGTCAGCGACCGGCGGCTGTTCCAGGGCCATGTCTTCCCCCTAAATCCCGTTCTCCTTCAGGACGCCCTGCACAAACTCGCGGGCCGCCCGCATCTCCTCGACCGTTTGCACCTGCTCGATCACGACGGGCACTTCCGGCAGGGAGCGGGCCAGGGCGCGCAGATACACGCCATAGTCCAGCCCGCCCGCCCCGGCCCGCGAGAACAGGCGCTGCCCGTCCTCGCCCACCGTGAAGTCTTTCAGGTGGACCATGCCGACAGCAGGGGCGATCTGCGCGACCATCTCCGGGATGCGGGTATCACGCAGGGCGTAAGACTTGGCGGGGAGCAGGTTGGAGGCATCCAGCACGACTTTGACGTCACCACCGGGGAACCGGCGGGTCAGCCGCATACACGCGGCGGGGTCGGACAGGACGTGCGCGGTGTAAGGCTCCAGCAGCATCTGGACGGGCAGCCCGCGCGTGCGCTCGCCCAGCCCGTTCAGCGCGATCAACAGGCTGCTGAATGTCTCCTCTTCGGCGTTCAGCAGGTTCGGGGCGGCCAGCGTCCGGCCCAGCGTCCCGCTCCAGCAGACGATGCGCTCGACCCCGCCCAGCATGCCCATGTTCTCGGCCAGCGTCTGCCAGTCGGCCACGTCCACGCCATGCAGGCTGGTGTCGTCAAGCCGCAGTGGGTTGATGTAGCAGCCGACCGCGTCCACCGCGAACCCGTTCTGGCGGGCGGCCAGCCCGATCCGCCGGACCCCATCGGGCGTGATGCCATGGATGTGTGACGTCACCTGCCCCCGCCGGAACCCCGCCTCTTTGGCGTACCAGAAGGCGGCGTTGACGTCGGTCTCCTCGTACAAATCGATCACGACGCCCAGTTCCATCACGGCCCGTTCTCCTACTCGTTCACGATTCAGCAGCCTCTCTGGCCGGTGCCGGCGGCAGAGACCAAAGGACAGCCCGGTATTCGGCAGACACAAGCTGGTTTCCTGCACAGCAGTCGCCGAGGAGATTAACCCCCGATCTTACGCAGCTCGCGCAGGACGACGGCGTTGCCGGGGTAGCCCGAGGCGACGAAGCGGACGAGGCCCGCGCCGTCGAGGACGACGAGGGTGGGGACGTGGCGGATCTGGTAACGGCGCGAGACCGCCCCGCCCGCGTCCAGCAAAACGGGGAAGGGTACGCGCCCCCCCGTCAGGCGCTCGAACTCGGCAAGGCGCGTCCCGTCCACGCTGACGGCGACCAGGTGGAATCCCATCTCCTCCTGCTGCTCGGCTAATGCCCGCAGCGAGGGCAGCTCCGCCTTCCAGGTGTCGCACCAGAACGCCCAAAAGTTCAGCACCACGGGCCGCCCGCGCAGGCCGTCCAGCGCGAGGGGATGGCCTGTGAGGTCCGGCACGGTGAACGCGGGGGCGAGGCTACCCACAGGCGGCCCGCCCCCGCTCATGCCCGGCCTATCTGGAGACGCGGCGTGAGCGACGGGGCTGAACAGGAGGAGGGCGAGCAGATAAGCTCCGCGGATTGAAATCCGGGAAAGGTGTCTGTTCACGGGCGCTCCCCGATCTTGGTCTGGACCAGGCCGCTGTTGCCCCGAATCTCGGGGAAGTAGGTCAGCGCGGCGATGCTCGGGAGGACTTGATAGACGCCGGGCGTTTCCGCCCGGATTTTGTAGGTCAGGCGAGTCCGGCCTTTCGGCAGGCTGTCGAAGAAGAACACGACGCGGTTGTCGCGGACCTCGCGGCGGGCGTAGCCGGCCACGCCGTCGGACGAATCGATGGGGTAGCTGCCGCTGCCGTTGTCGTCGGCAGAAGCGACCTCGCAGCCGGCGGGCAGTGGGTCCTCGACCTGGACGTACTTGTAGTCGGCGTCTGCGCTGACCTCGACCGAGACGTCGATATCCGTGCCCGAGGCCTGCGTGTCGGCGAGGGACGGATTCTCGGCAGACACGCGGTACACGCGGCGCACGGCCAGCCCGTGATGCTGCGGCGTGGACAGGGCGGGCGGCAGGAACGAGGACACCGTCCGGCTGAGGTAGAGCGTCCCCGGCCCTGTCTTGCCGACGGTTAAGGCCGAATGGCCGTGGAGCTGCGCGGGCGTCAGCGTGACGGCCAGGGGGTCCCGCAGGGCGGTGTCGGCGGTGGCCGTCAATGTCTGCAAGGTCGTGCCGTCGAGGGCGACGCGGGCCGTGAAGTCAGGTGACAGCTCGCCGGTGGTCTGAAGATATTGGGCAAGTGCTTGGACGACCTCCGAGGTGGTGCGCGTCGTGCCCCAGGCCGTGCCTTGTCTATCTGCCATCAGCCAGCGGACGGCGGACGGCAGCAGGGAGCCGGAGGGGTCGGGGTGCGCGGCCAGCAGGGCGCGGAGGACGTGCGCGGTCACGGCGGCGCTGTCGGAGCGCCAGGAGTAGCCGCCGCTCTCGTCGGTCCAGAAGGCCAGCCGTCCCCGGACGACGGCCTCAGCCCCCAGCGCGCGGGCGACCGTCTGCGCCATCGCCGTGTGTCCCGGACCGCCGACGTTGATCAGCGCGAGGCACAGAGAGGCCCGCCCGTAGGTATCCAGATGGTCGCGCTTGGCATACAACTCTTCCAACGGCTTGGCGGACGATTTCGGGTCCAGGGCGGACAGCGGCAGCAGCCAGTCGGCCCGGCGGCCAAGCTCCGGCTCACCCGGCAGCAGGCGCTTCAAAGCCTCGGCCCCGCGCAGGACGCGCTGGTCGTCCACCAGATACCCCGCCGCGCGGGCCTGGAGCAGCCCGGACAGGACGTAGGCGGTCATGTCGCCGTCGGTCTGGTCAGACTCCCACCAGTTCCACCCGCCGTCGGGGTGCTGGTAGTGGTAGAGCTTTTGCAGGCCGAGACTCACCTGCCTGTTGAGCGTCGCCGGGGGGAGATGGCCCGCCCCGCGTACTTTTAGGGCCTGGGCGACGGCGATGTCGGGCAGGAACGCGCTCAACGTCTGCTCCGCGCAGCCGTAGGGGTAGGCGGTCAAGTAGTCTAAGGCGTCGAAGAGCGACGAGGCGAGCGAGGGGGCCAGTGTCAGCGTGACCGAGGCGTCTGAGGGCAGCTTGGTCAAATCCAGCGCGTCGGTGTCGTCGGTTCCCGACAGCGTCTTGGCATCTGCGGTGACGGCTTTGAGGCCGGGCGGGGACACGGACAGGGTCAGCTCCACCGCGTCCTGCGCGCCCGCCCCGCCGTCGGCAGTGACGCGGAAGCGAGCGACGGCACTGCTCCCCGTGATTTTGGCCGACCAGTCCACGCGCCCCTGCCCGCCGGGGGCCAGGGTGACGGAGCGGGCGGCGCTTGGGACGTCTACGGTTGCGCCCTGGGCGTCCAAAGTGACGCGGACCGTGCGCGTCGTGGCCGAGTAGTTCTGGACCAGGGCCGAGACCGTAGCCCGGTCGCCCCCGATGTAGAACCGGGGCAGGGCCAGGCGGACCAGCAGGGGCGTGCTGACGATGGCTTCTTGAGTCGTGCTGCCGACCTGGGTTTCCAGGGTCGCGCCGCGCGCGGTGGCCCGCCAGGTGGTCAGGTTGTCGGGCATCGCGAACGACACTTGGGCCGTGCCGTTTGCGTCAGTGTTGACGAAGGGGTTCCAGTAGGCGGTGTCGGCGAAGTTGCGGCGGACGCGGATGCCGCCGCCCGGCGCGGCCCCCGACGGCGCGGGCATGGTCTGGAACGCGCCGCCGCTGTATTGGGCGGCGAACGAGAAGTCGGTGCCGATACGCACCTCCTGGCCGCTGAAGAAGAATTGTTCCAAATCGGGCGCGGTGTCGGGGGACAGCGCATAGATGCTGGCATCCACGACACCTAAAGACAGCTCGGCGGGGACGGGGCGGCCTAAGTAATCGCGCGTCGTGACCGTGTAGGCCGCCGTCTCGCCGGGGCGGTACTGCGGCTTGTCCGAGGCGACGGTGACGGTCAATTTCTGGTCGCGGCGGCGGACCGAGAGCCGCTGCTGCTGCTCGTAGACCTGGTGGTCCTGGATGACGGCGACGTTGACCGAGACGGACGGGTACTCGTGGTCGGTCAGCGGAATCTGGATGACGGTCGAGCGCTGGGTCAGGTGCAGGAGCCGGTGCCGGCCGAGCTGTTCGCCCTCGACCGTCAGCAGCGCCCAGGCGTCTGCGCGGGCGGGGCTGGTCTTGGTGGCCGGGCGGCGCACCAGGGACGTGTTCAGCAGCAATGTCGCCGACTCGCCCGGCGCGTACTCGGTCCGGCCCGCGACCAGGCCCAGCGTCGGATAGTCGTAGTCGGCTTAGTCCGCGCCGGCCACCCAGACGGAGCCATCAGCGGCGATCTTGTCATCCTGGGAGTCCACGGCCACGGCCTCTAGCCGCAAGTCGCCGGGGCGCGGGGAGGCGAAGAAGACCGTCCCCTTGCCCCCGGCGTTTGTGATCACGTCGCGCGCGGTGACAACCTGGGTGGGGCGGTGCAGGCGGTCGGTCTTGGTCTCGATCAGCCGGACGCGGACGTGGGCGGCGGCCACGGGCTTGTCGTCGTAGTCCCGTGCGCTGACCGAGACGGCCACGCGCTCACCCGGCTTGTAGACGTTCTTGTCCGTCTCCAAAGACAGCCGATATAAGCCCGCGGCGACTAAAGTGCTGCCCGACCCGGCCTGTGTTCTTCTACTCAGGTCCGTGACCGTGGCCGTGACCGACAGCGTCCGGTCTTCTTTTTTGCGCTGGGTCTGGATGTCCAGGTGCAACAGGCCCTGAGCATCGGTCGTGCCGGAGCCGTCGAAGGCCGGCTCGGTGTCAGGACCGTCGAACTCGATGTGGTAGGTGACGGCGGCGTTGACAACGGGCTGGCCGTAGAAGTAGCGGGCATTGATGGTCACGGGGATTTTAACGCCGCCGAGATAATGCGCGTGGTCGAACGTCACGCCCAGCGTCATTTCGGGCTTACGATAAGCCTCAACGGCGAACGCGCCGTAGAAGCGCCGCTCACCCAAGATAATCACGATCTGCCAGCGCCCCAGGGTCGTCTCGGGGGCCAGGGCGACGCTGCCCGCCAGCGACCCGTTGCTGTTGGTGGTGACGGCCTGCCGCGAGATCAGAGCGTCCGTCCCATCGCGGATTTCAATCGTGGCCGGGCCGACGTAGGGCAAAAGCTGGATGCCGCCGGGTCGGTCGGCGGCGAGCCGCTTGCGGATGATGACCTTGTACTGCACCGTCTGGCCGGGCCGGTAGATGGGCCTGTCGGTCAGCGGGTAGACGCTGAACGGCTCCGGCGCGGCGGGCAGGGCGGACAGGGCGAACGCGGGGCCGCCCGCCGAGTCGCCGTACATCCAGATCGCGTCGGGCGTCGCAAGCGGCAGGCGGCAGACGCCCTCGGCGTCCGTCGCGTGGATGCCCAATGCACGGTGGGCGTCGTACAGCGTCAGGGCTAAATCGGGCAGGGGCCGGCCCGTCTCGGCCTCGGTCGCGTAGACCAGCAGCACGCGCCGTGACCGCTTGACCAGCAGGGCGACATCGGTAATGTCCAGCCACGTCCGCTTCTCGATGCCCCCCGCGCGGACTTGGATCAGATACACGCCCGGCGGCAGGTGCGGCACCGTCGCCGCCCGCTCGGCCCAGTTGTCGGGGTAGGTCTTGCCCAGCCCGAGCCGCCACGTCGCGGCGACGGGCAGGCCCGCCAGCGGCAGGGCTTTCAATGTCTTGCCGAAGTCCGTCAGGCCCGTGCTGTTCTTAACGGCTCTGGGCAGGTCCATCTTGTAGGCAGTGAACTGCACCGCGCTGACGTTGTAGGCGCTCAGCCGGACTTGGACTTTTTCCGTCGGCGTGTAGGAGCGCCGATAGACATACACATCCACGTTCGGCTTGTGGACGGCCCTATGGGGGCGCGGCGGCGCGGCGAAACTTGGGGCCGTCAGCAGCAAAAGCAGCATGAGGGCAAGAAACAGGCGGGGCGTGTTCTGAGAGACCGTGTGAAAGGCTTCAGGAGGCCCCCCCGCCCCAATTCTGGGGGGCCGGATCAAGAGAGGCCGGGTCTTGGCCGGGGTCTTCTCAGTTCCCTTCTTCTCTGGCTCCCCAGAATTGGGGCGGGGGGGCTTTCCATATACATTCTGAAGCGTGTTCATCGGCGTGGGGTCTCCATCAGGCGCAGGTCGGAAATCTGGAACCACTGCACCGGCGTGTGCGGGCCGGCCCCGGCGCGGACGCGGCCCCAGGGCATCATGTTCTCGCGGCGGGGCGACTCGCCGGACAGGACGACGCCCCAGCGGTCGCCGTTCTGCACGGCCAGGCCGTCCCGGACGGGGTCCAGTACGCCCGCCTCGCTCTCGGTGATCGGGCGGGGGCGGCTGACGAGGCTGACGATCAAAGTCAGGTGGGCCAGCTCGCCGGGCCGGACGGGGGGGAAGCGGCGGTCGTGGCCCGCCGCCGCGACGGCGCTGGCGATGATCTCGTCTGCCGCGTCGGGCTGGGTGGGATACAGCGACCCCATGCAGCAGCGGGGCGCACCGGCGCGCACGGTGCTGACGAAGACGGCCATTGGCCCTCTGAGGGCGGCGGGGAGACGTGCGGGCGGGTCAATGACCTCGCGCCGCAGGGCGTAGGCGTCAAAGGCGCGGCGGGCCAGCGTCAGCGCGGCGGCCTGCACGACCGGGTCGGCCCAGCGTTGGTCTCCACGCGGGTCTTGTGCGCGGGCAGGCGGGGCCGTGCCGGCGAGGGTGGTAACGAGGAGCGGCAGGAGCACCCCGAGGGAAAGCCTAGGAAGACTACTCATGTCGTCATTATAGCAGAGGTTTTGGTAGGCGTCAAGGGGGGAGAAAAGCCCCTCACCCCCGGCCCCTCTCCCATCGTGGGAGAGGGGAGCAAGACGGAGGCAAGGAACTAGCGAGCGCGCGGCCTCCCGTTCCTATCTTTCACCCCTCTCCCATTATGGGAGAGGGGCCGGGGGTGAGGGGCTTCCCCCTACAAGCTTACGACCGCCCCTTCCGGCAGGAAGCGCGCCCCGGCGGGGTAGCTGAAGCTGTCCGCGCCGGGCGTGGCCTCGCCCGTCGCCGTGTCCACGGTCGTCATCGTGCCCGAGACCGTGTCGACGTCCACGGTCAGCGTGACATAGCCGTGGTGCTTGTCGTCGCTGACAATCAGCTTCGCCTGCGTCTGGTCGTCGGTCGTGCCGTCCGCAGCCTGGAGGCCGTGCAGGTGGTAGTAGCCGCCCATGCCCGCGACGAAGAACGGCGTGACGCCGCCCTCGGCCAGCGTCCGCTCGATGCGCTGGTAATTATGGACGTGGGCCGAGAAGACCACGTTCGGGACGCGGCGCGAGTCGTTGATGGCGTGCTGGACGACATCGGCCATGCGCGGGCTGCCGCTGTGGTGGTCGTCGAACGAGTAGATGGGGTGGTGCAGGCACACTAGAAGAGCCTTGTCTTTGGGGGCCGTCGCCAGCTCGTGCGTCAGCCACTGCTGCTGGACCGAGTCCACCGAGCCACCCTCGGGGACGTTGGTGTACAGGCCCACAATCGTGACGAAAGGGCAGTCCAGGGTGAAGTAGACGTTGGGCAGGGACATCGTGACGCGCGGGGCGTCGTGCGAGGCCGGGTCTACGTGCGGCGTGGGCGTCATGAAGTACGCCACCCAGCCGTCGAGCGAGACCTGCGTGTCGCCTACGGGGTCGCCGTCGTGGTTGCCGGGGATGGCGAAGATGGGCGCGCCGTAGTGGTCATACGGCTCATAGAACTGGTCGTAGTACAGGCCGTACTCGCCGTTGTAGTAGACCACGTCGCCCAGATGATAGAAGAACTGGGGGCGCTCCCCGACGGGCAGGTTCAGGTCGCCCTTCATGGCGGCGGCGACGGTGCGCTGGTAGTCGGGCTGCTTGACGCCGCCGGTGTCGCCGACGATGTGGAAGGTGATCTTGTCCGCCGCCGACTGGCCGACGTGCGGCAGGGCCGTCTCCAGCGCGTAGTGGTACGGCGGCTCGCCCAGCGGCGGCGGCAGCGGCTGGAACCGCTGCGACCTGTGGGTCAGCGGGGACAGGGGGTGGACGCCGGGGTGGGCCTGGGACCGGCCGCGCGGCGGGCGCGGGTGGACGCTTCCTTGTCTGAGCATGGGAGTCTCCTTCGGGGTAGCAAGGTGTAGGGCGGCATACGCTCCCGCCCCCGCTCAGGATAACACGCGATTGTTAAGGGGGCGTTAAGAATTGGTTGTCCCCCCGGCCCCCAATAATGGGGGAGTGGGAGCGGCAGGACGTTTCTCCTCTGGCTCCCCCATTATTGGGGGCCGGGGGGTATGCCTTCCCCTCCTCACACGAACTCCACGAACTTGGCGGGCAGGGTCACGGGGCGGCCCCGCGCGAACTGGATCTCCAGGCGCGGGCTGAGGCGGTCGCCGCGGATGGCGAGGACGGTGCCGGTCCCGTGCTGGGGGTGCTGGACGGAGGTGCCGATACGCAGGGCGGCGATGCCCGCCGGGGTGGGGGTGTACGCCGGGGGTGGGCAGGGCAGCGGCGCGGGCGCGACGTGGTCGGCCAGGTCGGGAAAGGCGTCCGGGTCAGCATCTGCCGCAGGCGACGGGCCGAAATCGGCCCAGGCGGCGGCGTGGGACTCGTCCAGGCCCAGGCGTCCTTCAAGGCCCAGGCGGTGGGCGGCGGCCAAAAGAAGTTGGATGCGGCGGGCGACGGCGAGAGCGCGGGCGGGCGGGACGGCCCACCAGGTCTGGAAGAAGCGTTCTAGATTGAGCATCGGGGTCAGGCGGGTCAGGGCCAGCGCGTCCGCCGTCGGCCAGTCGGCGGGGGGGCGGGCCAGCACGTCGCCGACGCGGCGGACGGCGGCCAGGGTCGCCTCCCAGTCCGTCTCGCGCAGGAACGGCGAGGGCGGCTCGGTGCCGACCGTGTGCAGGTGCAGCGCGGACTGGGTGCGGGTCAGGGCGACATAGAACAAGCGCCGCTCCTCCTCCAATTCGTCCGGGCCGCCCGTGGGGAACACGCCGCCGTTGCAGTCGGGGACGAACACGACCGGCCACTGGAGGCCCTTGGCCCGGAACACGGTCAAAACGGACACCGCGCCGTCCGCCCCCGCCGCCCGACCGGAGCCGACGCCGCGCGCGGTCAAATCTTCCAGGTGCGCCATCAGGGCGCGCGGCGTTCCCTGCCCCTCGGCGTAGCGCAGAAAGGCCGCAACGCCCGCCGCCCGCGCCGCGCCGGTCTCGGCGAAGCCCGACGACCGCCGCAGCCAGTCCCCGTAGCCCGTCTTGATGTCCAGCAGCGTCAACGCCGCCCCGGCGGGCAGCGAGTCCAGCGTCCCCGCCAGCCACGTCAGCGTCTCGGCCAGGTCTCTTAATCGTGCGGCCAGGTGGTCCGGCGACCGCGTAGCCGCGTCTTCGAGGGCGCGGGCCAGCGTGTCCCCGCGCTTGACCGCCTGGGCGATGGCCTCGGAGGCGACGCGCGACAGGAAGCGGACAGGCCGGTTAGCGACGCGCATCCAGCGAGCCTCCCAGCCGTCCAGCATGGGTTGGCCCCCTGCCAAATCCGTCTCGGCCCGCGCCAGGTGCAGATAATCCAGCAGCGTCAAAACTTCGGGCCGGGCGTAGAACGGGCTGCCGCCGACGATCTTGTAGGCCAGCCCGGCGTCCAACAGCCCCTGCTCCAGGAACGGCGTCTGCGCGTACAGGCGCACCAAAATGGCGATCTCGGACGGCCTGCGCCCTGCCGCCTGGGCCTCGCCCACCAGGGCCGCGACGTGCCGCCCCTGTGCCTCGTGGGATGTCTCCGAGTGGACCCAGACTCCGCCGCCGAAGCCGCGCGTCAGCGACAGGCGCTTCGGCTCGCGGCGGACGTTGTGCGCGATGACGCGGTTCGCCAGTGCCAGCGGCCCGGCGTGTGAGCGGAAGTTGTCGCGAATCAAGTACCGGCGCGCGCCATAGCGGGCGGCGAACGAGAGGATCAGGCTCGGGTCCGCCCCGCGCCACTCATAGATGGTCTGGTCGTCGTCGCCGATCGCCATGTAGTCGCGCTGGGGGAACGTCAGCAGGTCCAATAGCTCCGACTGGACGCGGTTGACGTCCTGGAACTCGTCCACCAGGACGCACCCGAAGCGCCGTCTGGCTCCGGCTAGCACGTCGGGGAACCGATGAAGAGCCTCCCAGGCCGACAGCAGCATGTCGTCGAACGTCAGCAAACGCTCGTCGGCCCGGACCCGCTCATAGAGGCCGTATAGGTCCCGATACCAGGGAAACCCCGGCGGCGCGGGGGCCTGCCGTGCCAATGTCCGTGCGGCGGGGGGCAGGTCGGCCCGCTCCAAGTCCGCGTACCACAGGTTGGCCTTGCAGACGCCCACATAAGTCAGAAAATCCTGCCGGTCCAGCGCCTCCAGATCGGCGGTGTAGGGCACCTTGTCGCGCCACGCCCGGCCCAGGACGCGGCCCAAGAGCTGCGACTCGCCGCCCTCATCCTCGGGCGAGAGTTCCAGTTGCCGCAGATGCCCTTGGCGTTGGGCCAGCCGCAGCAGCCCCCAGCCGACGGCGTGGAGCGTCTGGACGTTGACGCCCTGGCAGTGCGGCCACACGGCCAGGGCGGTTTTGATGTCCTGCGCCGAGGCCTTGCTGAACGAAGTCGCTAAAATATTGCGGGCGGGGAAAACACTCTCGCGCACCAGCCGCTCGACGCGGTGGGTCATCGCCGTGGTCTTGCCCGCGCCGGCCACGGCGAAGACGAGGGCGGGGCCGCAGTCGTGGTCCACGATGGCCTGCTGTTCATCGGTCAATGGGGGCATATCGGAGCGATTATACTGCATGGCGGCGCGGTTTGGCTTCGAGGGAACACACGTTCGCATATTATGCTATATTGAGGTCATGGAGGGCGGAAAGAAGGCGGAAGATGCGGACGAAACGGGAGCGGCTGACGAGCGCGAAGGCGCGGCTGGCGTCGGCGCATGAGTGGTGGGGGTGGGAGCCGCACACGGGGCAGCGGCGGCTGTTCTGCGCGACGGCGGCGGTGCGGGTCGCCGCCTGCGGGCGGCGCTGGGGCAAGACCGAATGCCTGAGCGTGGACGTGGCGACATACGCCCTGGCCGAGGCCGGGTCGCGGCAACTCCTGGTCGCGCCGACCGAGACTCAGGCGCGGCTGCTGGGCCTGGCCGTGCTGGATCTGCTGGAACGGGCGACACACGGGGATGAGGCACGGGGAACACTGACCCATCGGACGCACCCGCATCTGCTCCTGACAGTGGCGGGAATGGACGGGACGCCGCCCTCGGAGATCATGTGCCGGACGGCGGGGCGGGACGGGCGGGGTCTGCGCGGGCTGTGGGCACACCGGATCATCGTGGACGAGGCCGCCTACGTCCCCGACCGTGTCCTGCGCGAAGTTCTGCCGCCGATGCTGGCCGACAAGGGTGGCGAGATGCTGCTGGCGTCGTCGCCGAACGGACGGCGCGGGGCGTTCTACCAGCTTTATGCGCGCGGCATCGTCCCGGCGGGCGGCACGGGGGGCGCGTCCGAAGGGGTAGGGTACGAGGCGTTCCAGTGCGCGACGATGCAGAACGCCGCGCATCTAGACCGGGCGTGGCTGGCCTCGCAGCGCGACGAGATGGGCGAATCGCTCTACGCGCAGGAGTTCGAGGCGCAGTTCCTCGACGACTGGGGCGCGGTCTTCCGCGCCGAAGACATCGACGCGGCTATCACGGACGTGCCCGGTGTGCGGCTGGAAGACAACGAGGTGCGCTCCAAGCCGCAGCCGGGGCGGCTGTACGTGCTCGGCGCGGACTGGGGGCGCAAGTTCGACTACAGCGTCGTGGTCGTGCTGGACGCGACCGACGTGCCCGCCCGCGTGGTGCATCTGAGCCGCTGGCGCGGCACGGGCTGGGACGCACAGGCGGCGGACGCGGCGGCAATCATCGCCCGCTTCCGGCCCCGGCGCGTCCTTGCCGACGGCAGCAGCATCGGCGACCCCATCGCCGAGATGCTGACCCGGCAGATCGACCTTCAGATGCCGCCCGGCGCGCACCGTCCGACCGTGGAGCGGTTCCTGTTCGGGGCCGAAAGCAAGCAGGCCCTGATGGACCGGCTCAACGTCGGCCTGTCCGCGCGGGCCTTGCAGTTCCCGCCGCACCGCGCCCTGCTGACCGAGCTGCGCGGCTTCGAGTACGCGCCGGGCGGCGCGCACACCCTGAAGATGGCCGCCCGCGCGGGCGGCCACGACGACTGCGTGGTCGCCCTGGCCCTGGCCTTCTACGCCGCGCCTGACCCCGCCGCGCGGCGGGCCGGGACGGGCATCCTGCTGGGGTCCCAGGCGGGGATGGGGAGGAGGTGAGCCGGGGAGAAGGCCCGGCACTTCCAGTGCCGGGCCTTTTACCAGAGCACTTTAGCTCCCCCGGCTCGTGTACGACGGCAGACGGTGGTGCCGTACATGATGCACGCGGCGGGCGCGATGGCGGCGGGCGTGATGGCGCACACGAGCGTGCGTCTTGACGGTGCGGACTGTCTCAACGCGGGTCACTGTCACCGGAGGGGCAGGAGGCGGCGGTGCGGCGACCGGGGTGACAACCGTTTCGGTGGTCGTGATCGTCTGCGAGGAGCCGATTGGGGTGGTCTCGATGTTCGTCGGGGGCAGGGCCGGGAACTGGGCGTTGAGCTGCGTGTAGCGCGACTCCAGCTCGGCCAGTGTCGGGCCGGTCGTCGTATCGACGTAGGTGAACGGGGTGGAATGCACCGTGCCCAAGCTGTTCAGCGACTCGTACAGCCGCAGGTACTCCTCGATCCGCGCCCGCTCGTCCGAGGCGTCCAGCACGTCAGCCAGCCGCAGATTGTAGTCGGAGGCGAGCAGGGCGAACGTCCGGCCCGTGCTAACCCGGTCCGTGACGAACCGGAACGGGAGGCCCGTCAGCCGGGCGATCTTGGAAATGACGGCGATCTGGCCCAGCGAGTAGCCCCGCGCCATCGCCGTCTTAAGGTCTACGTAGTCGTAGTAGGGGCTGGGGAGGAGGCTGTAGTCGTTGGTCTGAGTGAGAGTCGAGGTTGTCGTGAAGCCCGTGTCGGGCGCGGCCATCGGTGCGGGCGTCGTCGGGGTTTCCGGTGCCATCGGTGCTGCGGGCGGTGCGGGTGGCGTCGGCTCTACAGGTGGCGTCGGGGCTACAGGCGGTGTCTGGTCGGGCGCGGCCACTGGGGCTGCCGGTGCCATCGGGGCTGCCGGGGCTGTGGGCGGTGCCGGAGGCGCGGGCGGCGCGTCTTGGGCCTGGGCCGCCACTCCCATGGCCGTCAGCAGGGCAGCCAGCGCGGAGCGCCGGACCCAGTCGTTTCGCTTGCTCATGTGGTGTCTCCCCTTTTCGTGTGTCGCCGGCGATCATGCGCCGATCTTATGAGTATCTGGGCCTTATTCACGAAACCAGGCGAACCTAAACTTAATCGTCACCCATAGCAGTGATTCTGGGTATACCTGCGCCAGAGAATTCTGCCCGACAACCCCGAAAGGACAGCCAGACGTGAGCAACAACGAAGCCAAAGAAATCGCCGAGCAGATGGCCGCCGCGCCGCAGGGCACCCGAGACAGCGACATGCCCATGCCGCCCCCGAATCCCGGCGGCGAAGTCGGCCCCAGCCCGACCGCCGACACCATCCCCGCTGGGGACCCGGACCAGACCGGGCCGGGCGTCGTGTGGGACCGCGACCCCAACGAGCGAGAGGACCCCGGCGTGTCCGATGCGGGCGGCGTAGACGCGCCCGACACCGACGGCTCGACCCGGACCTGAGCACGAGAGAGAGAAGACTACGAGGAAGAGAAGACTACGAGGAAGAAAAGACCACGATGAGCGGCACGGATGATGCCGGATTGCCTCCCGCCGACAACGGCACCATCAGCCTGGAAGGGGAAGGCGGCGCGGCAGGGACTCCCGAAGTCGCGCCGGGCAGGGGACAGCCTAGCGGCCTCACGGCCTCATCCGAACGCCTTCGACGCGGTAGACGCCGCCTTCCCGCGCCATCCGGTAAAAGCCCCGCGCCTGTCGCCCGTTTCTCCCGATCACCGTCACCAGCGTACCGGCGTGCCACTGACCCGCGTCCTCCCAGACCGGGCCGAACGACGCCGACCTGCTGTGCGCGAACTCGGGATACTGGGCGTTAATCATGCCCAGGAAGTCGGCGGGCCGGGTGAACCGGCGGCGCATCTCCCGGCTCTGGTAGGATGCGCTGCGGCCGGCGTCACCCCGGCGCAGGGCATCCAGTTGGCCCTGAATCGAGCCGAGCACGGCCCGTCGCGTGGCCGTGTCGGCGATGTGGAACTCACGTCGGCCCCGAAAGCCGTCTCCCCCATCACGCCCTTCGGTGCTGCGCCCGTCCGCCGCGCTGTCCGGCGGCGGGGCCGGGTGCGCGACCATCTGGCGGCCCAGGATCAGCCCGCTCAACGTCAGGCAGAGCGCGACGAACAGGCCGGTGTACACGTTTTTGGGGATCATCGGGTGCCTCCGGTTTTAAAAGCGTACCGCCACGCCGCCGCCGTAGAACTGCACGGGGGCGGCCCCGCCCGTGCCCCGCCCCGTTTCCAGATCGAGCTGGACGTTTTTCGCGACGCGGTAAGTGAAGCCGCCGTCGGCGATGGGGCTGGGCGGGCCGCCCACGGGGGCATCGTAATAGAAGTCCCCGAACACGGCAAGCGGCCCGCTCAGGGCATACGTGACCTGGCCGGTCGCGGTGTAGTCCGTCACGCGCCGCCCCTGCTGGGTGGGATAGGACAGGATCAGGTTCGACGACAGGCCCCAGCGCGCGCCGGACTGCGTCTGCCCGTTCAGGCTGAAGACCGGGTCCACGTGGCCGCTGACGGTGACGGCGGATTTGACGGGGATTGACAGAGACGGCGTCAGGGCGACCTTGGTGTTGCCGTCCTTGCTCTGATAAAGCTTGTACCGAAGGCCGACGGAGCCGTCACTGAAGCCCGACTGCCCGCCCCCGCCGGACCCCGACCCGGTGCCGGCCAGGTTGGACGCTGTCCCCTGCGTGATGTAGTCCGGCAGCGTGAACCGCAGTTCGGTCCGGTCGTTCAGGCCCGTCCGCACCAGAATCTGCGGGCCGTCGGTGGATCGGACGCCGCCGCTGTCCGCGAGGGTCTTCGTGCGCGTCACGCCGCCTTCGATCTGGACGTGTCCGGGCGTCACCGTGTCGCTGCCGTTGGTGAAGCCGGGCCGGTCCGGCGTCAACTCCCCCCCGCTTTTATCTCCCCCGCTTTTATCTCCGCCGGACTGCGCGCCGGGTGACCCGGCAGAACCGCCGGTGTCCGGGGGGGTGTCCGCCGCGTGTGCGGCGGCGCAGCACCCCGGCAGTGTCAGCAGGAGCAGCCATCTCTTGGTTGTGTTTGGTTTCATCTTGGAGCATTATACAGGAGAAGCGACAGGAAAACAACCGGCGGGGAGGGGGCGCGCGGTGGTGCCTCCAGGTATAATAGCCGGACAAAGGGCTGCGACACCTCTCCGCCCTCGGATGCCGTCAGGAAAAACCGACACAATAGACCTCTTGCATAAGTAGCGTATACTGACCTCTTGCATAAGTAGCGTATACTGACCTCTTGCATAAGTAGCGTATACTGACCTCTTGCATAAGTAGCGTATACTGACCTCTTGCATAAGTAGCGTATACTGCCGGTATGTTCTACGCCGACGT
>JAABUV010001773.1_pt1 | contig 30676 bp, 28 predicted proteins | sample 5559971 | NCBI WGS metagenome assembly JAABUV01 (sample SAMN10711881, study PRJNA513362) | rock metagenome | isolation source: Antarctica rocks | place: Antarctica: Victoria Land, Knobhead nord | collected 2015-12-19
GTGGACGGGTCCATGTCGCCTGCGCTCCTAGCCGTGTGAGCAAGACACGGCTACCTGTAGCTTGCCGCATGCGACCCGTTCCTGTCACCATCCCTCGTTCTCCACGGTTTAGTGGGGTGGTACCGTCCTCCTTCCGGTTGGGCGCATACTCGCCGCCCTGGCTGATCTCGATCAAGTGCCCATCCGGGTCCCGCAAGAAGGCGCGGATCTCCCAGGGATACTCCACCGGAGGCGTGAGGAATACCGCGCCCCGCGCGCGCAGTTCCTCGTAGGCGGCGTGGCAATCCGGGACCCGGATGGTGACCTCGCTGCTGACGGTGTCGGGCGCGGAGGGTGGGGCGAAGGTGACCGTGGGCTTGTCCGGGGTGGGACCGCCTGGGACCGAGAGGATCAGCTGGCCGCCCGCGAAATCAAGGAAGGCCAGCGTCCCCGGCATCTCCCGGACGACGGTCGCGCCCAGGACATCACGGTAGAAGGCGAGGGCGCGGTCGTAGTCGCTGATTACAAGGAGATGCATCAGCCGGACGCCGCTGTTCGGAAATGTACTCATCATCGATTCTCTATCCTCTCTTTTGGAGCGTCCTCAGCGGCTACGCCGCTGACCCTTCGCCCGTGGCGATAGCCTCGTCACGCCCAGGGCGCCGGCCCGACGACGCCGGCACGCGCAACAGCCGTGCGGGCATCTCTGGCAACCACCAATTCCAACGTCCGAACAGCGAGACGAGGGCGGGGACAAGCAGCATGCGTACCACCGTGGCGTCGAGTAGGATGCCCGCCGCTAGTCCTGTAGCGAACACCTTGAGATCCGTTTCCGGCCCCGAGGACAGTGAGGCGAAGGTCAGCACCAGGATCAGCGCCCCACTCGTCACGAGCCGGCCGGTGTGGCCGACCCCGCCGATGACCGCCCGGTCGGTTGAGCCCGTTGCGTCGTACTCCTCGCGTATACGCGCCAGGATGAACACTTCGTAGTCCATGGAGAGGCCGAAGAGGAAGGCGAAAATCATCAAGGGGATCCATGTGGTGATCGAGCCGGTGGCCTGGATGCCCCAAATCTGCTGTGAGCCATAGCCCTGCTGCCACACGAGCGTGAGCGCCCCCCATACAGCGCCCACCGAGAGCCCGTTGAGCGCCAGCGCCTTGAACGGCAGTAGCAGCGAGCGGAAGGCTCGCGCGAGCAGCACATAGGTGACCAACGCGATCAGGCCGACCATGAGGGGGAAGTTCCCATAGACCGCCGCGGCTAGATCGGCGTCGGCCGCCCGCGCTCCACCGACCAGACCACGCGCGGACCCGCTGTGTGCGACATCCCGCACGCGATTGAGCGTCGCGCGCCCCGTCGCGGAGGCGCCTTCGGCGGATGGTAGCACGTCGACGAGCGCGCGTCCGCCGCGGCGCCAGACGGGACCCGATGGCGCGATGGCCCCACGGACTCCCGGCACACGGCTCAACCGTGCCGCCAGCGTGGCGGCGTCATGGGGGGTGGTCAGCACCTCAATGGGATCCAGCGCGCCGTTGCCGATGCCCGAGGTTTCCAGCGTCTGGAGCGTGTGGTAAGCCGGTCCCGTACTCGCCAGCGCGTCCGCGCTGGGGTCGCCCAGCTTCAGGCTGCCCAAGGGGATCAACAGCGCGCCGAGGATGAGGAGGGCCGCCCCCGCCGCCATCCAGTGCCGACGCACCACACCGCGCGTCCAGGATGTCCAGAAGGGGCTCGGCTGCGCGCTGTAGGTACGCCGCGGCCACTCGAGGCGTGGCCCCACCGTGGCCAGCAGGACCGGGAGCAGCGTCATCGCCACGGCCACGGTGACCAATGGAATGAGCAGTCCGCCGTAGCCCACGCTCCGCAGGAAGGGCACGGGCAGCACGACGAGGGTCAGCAGGCTGATGGCGACGGTGGCGCCGCTGAAGATGACCGCGCGGCCGGCGGTCGCCATGGCGCGCTCCACTGCTAGCGCGTTCGCGTGGCCCTGGGCGCGCTCCTCGCGCCAGCGCATGATGATGAGCAACGAGTAGTCGATGGCGATGCCCAGCCCGATCAGCGCGGTGAGGAACTCCACGATGAACGACACATCGGTGACCGCGGTCACGCCCCACACGAGCAGAAAGGTCGTTGGAACGGCGACGAGCGCGATGAGCAACGGAACCAGCGCGAGGAACGACCCGAAGACGACGACGAGGACGATCAGCGCGCCGAGCGCGCCGATGAGCGTCTCGGCCAAAACGCCGGGCCCGCCGCCACCACCGCCGGATGTCGTCAATTCGTCAAGCCCGGTGACGCGCAGTGGGACGCCGGCGACGGTGTGGCCGGCGAGCGCCCGCGTGATGGCCGGGGCGACCGAGACCGCCCCTGGTCCCGACCGCGCTCCGAATGGGTAGACTATGGCGAAGGTGATGCGCCCGTCGGCCGACACGAACGCGCGGTTACCAGTTGAGGCGTACGAGGCGACGCGCGCACGCGGCAGCGCCGCCGCGACCGCGGCGAGGGCAGCGGTAAGCTGGTCTCTCACGCGCGGCGTGGCCACGGTCGCGCCGTGTGGTAGGACGGCGACGAGCACAAGGGGATGCTCCGCGCCGCCCGTGCCATAGACGCGCGCGATCGTGTCATTGGTTGCATACCCTTCGTAGCCGGGCGGGGCGGTGAACTGTTGTGAGAGAGCAGCGGTGGCCGAGCCTACCGAGGCCAGGCCCGTCACGGCGACGATGAGCCAGAATGCGGCGACGAGGCATCGATGGGCGAGAACCCAGCGTGTGATGGCAGCCATTGCAATACTCCTGGTAGCTCTTAGAATGCGGCGCGCCAGGCCAGGATGGCCTGGGCGATATTGCCCGGTTCATCCTCGGAGAGGTAGTGGTAGCCCTTGCCCACCGGGGCGATCGTCAGGTTGGGCACGTCCGCGCTCCAGCGCGTGAGCACGCTTAGCGGCATGACGTAGCCGGGCGTGCCGTAGAGCGCCAGCTTGGGCGTGGGGGTCGTCTTGAGGTAGCGGGCGTAGGCGGAGATGATGGCGTAGGTGGCGGCCGGCCGGCCGCCGATGGGCATGTCGGCGCTGACCTCGACCGGGATCTCCCGCGCGGCCGGGGTGGTGAAGGGGAAGGCGTAGGCGGCGAGGACGTCCGCGGTGGGCGGACTCAGCAGGCTTTGGCTATAGGCCTGGGCGATAAACTGTGCGTCCTTCCGGGCGTAGGCCAGGCTGGCCGTAGGGTCGTGCGGGAAGAAGGTCACGCAGGCGCCGCAGTAGGCCAGGGACGCGTAGCTGGGGATAGGCTGCACGAACGTCTCCCAGAAGGCGAGGCCGGCCACGTTGCCCGGATGCTGCTGGGCGTAGGCGAAGCTGAACAGGCCGCCGATATCGGTCCCGATCAGCGTGACGTGCCGCAGCCCCAGCGTCTGGATGAAGGCGGTGAGATAATCGATTTCGACCTGCCAGCCGTAGTGGAGCGCGGGCTGGCCGGAGCGGCCGAAGCCGAGCAGATCGACGGCGACGACGTGGTAGCGCGTCGCCAGGATGGGCATGATGTTGCGCCAGGTGAACACGTTGTCGGGGCTGCCATGGACGAGCAGGAGCGTGGGCCGCGTGGGGTCGCCCATTTCGACATAGTGCAGGGACGAACCACGTACCGCGACGAAGTGGGAGCCGCCGACCTCGTCGAGGAATAGGCGGTAGGAGGCGGGCAAGGCCGCCGTGGATACGGGCGCACCGCCGGCCACCGTTCGGGCGCCGGCATGGGCGGGGATGGCCGCGATGAGCGCGAACGTGAGAGCGAGGGCCGCGATGAGGGTCGAGAGCGAGCGTGTGGTGGACATGGTCGGCAACTCCTTGCTATGAACGCGCCGCCGCGCACGGACGATCGTGACGGCCGGACAGGCCAGGTGTCCCACACGGGCCCCGCACTATGTCCTTCAAATTCACAATACCATGATTACTTCAGATCTGCAACATATACTTAAAATTTGAAATTGACGTGATGGCGCGGTATCATAGAGATAATATTGGACAAAGACGCGGCGCGCTGCCCGTGTGTCGCCGAGCGCAGGAGGTGGTGGTGAAGCTCTTGTGTCCGTGCTATCTCATCATCAAACTGGGACTATGAAGATCATGGAAGCGGAGGCGGACGGTCGCTTGACGCGGCCCTTGAGCAAGGAGGAGCAGCGCGCCTGGGCCCCGCTTGTCCAAAGCATGCTCCACCTCCTGGCCACGCTTGATGACGAGCTCAAGCGGGGACTGGACCTGTCCCATCTCGACTACGGCATCCTCATGCTGCTCCGTATCGACCCGCGGCGCAGGCGGCGCATGACGGAGCTCGCCACGACCTTCGGCGTCGAGCCCAACGTCATCACCTATCGGGTGCAGCGAATGGAGGCGCACGGGTGGGTGCGGCGGGGGCGTTGCGCCGTGGACAAGCGCGGCGTGTACGCCTTCCTGACGGAGGAGGGGCTGGCGTTGGTGGAGCGGGCGACGCCGCTGCATGTGGCGGGCGTCCGGCGGCACTTCCTCGACCACGTCTCGCCCGCGCAACTCGCCGTGCTGGCCGAGATATTCGGTCCGCTCCACCAACGCCAGATCGCTGGGCCGGCCATGACTGCGGCGGACGAGGAGCCGGGCCCCACGATCGAGGGGCATCGGGACATCGTCCGCACGCCCGTCCCTGCCGACCGGACCGCGTCGGACCCATCTGTGCGCGACAACACGCCGGGCTAGTAGTCCGTCAAGCGTCGTCTTGACGGTTGTCTACTGGGACCGCTGCCGTCCCGGCGGCCACCGTTGCCGGGCGGCCCTCTCGGTGAACCCGCGTTGTGCTGGCGCTACCACAAGCCGCCGGGACGGCGGCGGTCCCAGTAGACACGCGCGAACCATCTATTTCAGCCTTGACGGACTACTAGGGCAGCATGTTCGCGGGATGGCGGGGCGGCGCGATCAACCTTCGATCGCATAGACCAGGGCGGTGGCGCCGGCGCGGGGAGGCCGTGACGTTCGCCTAACTGTGTCGCCAATCACTCGGCCTGACCACGCCGAGCCATATGCAGTATGCGGTACTACGATGGGAATACGCCGCGGACAGACGGCGAGGGGAACTTTCATGGCAGATGGATGGGATGGTGTCGTCGGCCGCGCGGCCGGCGCGTCGGGTGAGGCGGGCGGCGCGCCGAACGCGGGGCCGATCGTCCGCGGGTTGGGCGCTGTAGGCGGCAGACCGGGCCTGCTCTCCGAGAGCGGGCGGGTCGAAGCCTTCAGCGACGGGGTGCTCGCGATCGCTATCACCCTGCTCGCGCTGGACCTCAAGGTCCCCGAGGGCACGCCCGGAACGGTCGCGCGCCAACTCCTCACGCAGTGGCCCGCGTACGTGGCTTACCTCGCCTCCTTCGTCTACGTCGGAGTCATCTGGGTCAACCACCACGCGCTGTTCGCCCGCGTCAGCAAGGTGAACGGCGGCGTGCTCTGGCGGAACCTGATCCTGCTCCTCCCGGCGTCGATCCTCCCGTTCCCGACCGCGACGCTCGCCTACGCCATGCAACACGGGACGCTCGCCGATCAGCGCGCCGCGCTCACGCTGTACGGGCTGGTCGCCGCCGCGATGGGCGCCACCTGGCTGCTCATGTTCTTCTACCTCGACCGCCATCGCGAGTTGCTGCGCGGCGATGTGCCTGCGGGATTCTTCCGGGAGGAACGCCGCCGCGCCGCGCTGGGCATCCTGAGCCCCGTTATCGCCATCGCCATCGGCGTCCCCCTGCCCGGCGCGGCGCTCATCGTCTTCCTACTCGTGCCGATTTTCTACGTCGTCAACGCCGAGGGATGGACCCCGCGCCGCCAGCGATGACGCGCGCATCCAGCGGCCCGCAGCCTACCTGCTCCGATGCGGCGCCCGTCCCATGCGCGGCCGCGTCGAGTCGCTCAACGCGGCCGTTTCTGGCGCCATCCTGCTCTACGAGATCCGCCGCCAGCGCGACCACAGGTAGTCGAAAGTCGATGGTAGCCTGATCTTGCTTGACGGATTGCACAGGCTTTATTTATGCTATATATTGTAAAGATGAGTGATGAACCAAGGAGTGTAAAATGAGCGCTGCGTCCGATCTGTTGGACCGCGCGCCGCGGAGCACGGTGCGCGCCGTCGAACGCGTGTTGCAGGCTGGAAAAAACACGACGCAGGAGGCTCTCATCACGCGGATGCTCAATGCCCTGGCCGATGCCGTGCCCCACATGAGCCCGCACGCCGCGGGAGATGCGGTGGGGGAGGCGTCGGGCTACAACGTGCTCTTGCGCATCCTGGAGCAGCCGGAGGTCCTGGCCGCGTTACACGAGCAGAACCCGTTGGCCCCTGCCTTTGTGCGAGGGCTACGCGGGCGAGAGGAATTACTGCAGGCCGGGGGAGGGGCCGTCGGCGCGAACGAGGCAGCCGCGCTGCTAGGTGTCACACGGCAGTCGGTGGACAATAGGCGCCGCGCGAATCAACTCATAGGTCTGAGCCTTGGCCGTCGCGGATACGTCTATCCACTATGGCAATTCACCCAGGATGGGACACTGACCGGTTTGACAGACGTACTAGCAGCTCTCCAACGTTTTTCCCCATGGATGCAGGCGCAGTTCATGACGACGGGTGATGCTCGTCTAGGCGGCGTCACGCCCATACATGCTTTACAAGGGGGGCGAATACAAGACGTGCTCAAGGCAGCGGAGGCTTTTGGGGAGCACGGAGCTGCCTAACAGCAATGACAGTACAGCCCCATCCCGAGCCGCCCCCGGATCTGCCGGCGCACGAGTTGCCGCTCGTTACCCTTGAGCAGCCGTGGTGGCGTTTCCATCAATGCCGTTTTGGAGCGGTCCATTTCGGCCGTTCAGGAAACAGCCGCTTTGACCCTCCCCAAGGACCTCAAGGAACATACAGTGTCTTGTACGCCGCGACCGACGTTCACGGCGCCTTTATTGAAACGTTGGGCCGCGTGACAGGGCAGAACCGTGTGGATATGCAAACCTTGCGTGACATCTGCCTCGCGCTCCTCGAAACGGCGCGCCCCCTCAATCTCGTTGATCTTACCGGAGCTGGCCTCGCGCGCATCGGCGCCGATGCCAGGCTCTGCACCATGGACGACTACGCGCTGTGCGGGCGTTGGGCGCTTGCATTATGGGGCCATCCCCAACAGCCCGACGGTCTCTACTATCGCGCGCGTCACGATCAGCAGCGGCTTTCCTTGGCGCTCTTTGATCGCGACGAGATCGTGAACGCGGTGCATGACTATGCTCATGGCCCGCTTGCCGATCCCAAGCACGCGACACTCCTGGGCGACATCCTCGACACGTACCGGTTTCAATTAATTCCGTAGCCAGTGTGGCGCCGCATATGTCAAGATGTATTGAATTGATTGGAGGAGTATCAAGCACGAGAATTGCTACAATCCTCGATGTGTAGATCGCCCTTGACGCGAGGGGATTGGGCCTCGATGGGCAACGTAGCGCGCGCATGGGCGCATCGTTTGTGATGAGACAGGGGAGGTAGTGTATGAATACGGATAAAAACATAAACGCGGATCTGAACCATCGCAGTTTCCTGGATGTGCCGCTCGGCTATTTGATCGGTGAGGAGGAACTGAACCTCGATGTCGCCGCGATTGGGCAGCCGGGTCCGTTTGACAACATGGCGTTCGTGGCCGACAACCTGGAGGAGCGCGACGGCAAGACGACGCGCACGATCCGCCTGGTGAACCAATTGACCCAGCGCGAGGTGTCCCGCGTCTTCGAGAAGCAGCCCCTGGCGCCGGGGGACAACGACGCGGCGTGGCGGCGTGTCCACTAGACGCGCCGCCTTATTCTCTATTCTCTGACTCACCCATTCGCACTGCGTGGTCGTCTAACGGTAGAGCGCGTGACCATCGGCGCCATCTTCTAATGGCAAGGCGTCGAGCCCGAGGTGATGGGCGAGAGCTTCGCGGACCGCCGTGCGGATTGAGGGGTCCGTGACGTAGCCTTTAAGCGAACGCGCACGTCGGGCCGACACCGTGCGGACCTGTTGGCACAGAATGACCGCCGGCATGGTTTGTCCCGCTTCGCCTACCGGAATCGGGACTTCCGTTGGGTAGCGTGGAGCGTCGCGCGCGGCGGTGATGGGGCAGATCGTGATGTTTCCCGATTGATGATAAGGCTCGTATGACACGACGAGCGCGCGTCTCTCACCTGCCTGCTCATGGCCGACGGTGGGGTCGAGATCGATAATGAGGACGGCCCAGCGCAAGGGCCGTATCGGCGGCATTGGGTTAACCCTCCCAGGCATCACGGTCATCGTCAATGAAGAGGGCGTTTAGCGCCCGCAGTTCAGCCTGATAGTCGGGATCATCCGCGGCTTGACGCCATAGTTGCGCGTCCCTGGCGTCGCGCAACTTTCGTGCATAGGCAGTGATGGCCTCTTCAACGAAAGCGTCCTGGCTCGGCGCGGCGTGTAAGTCCTCAACGCCACGCTTAACGAGCGCCACAACGTCCGCTGATATATTGTACGTACGCTTCACTTTAAGGTTCGTGACCACAATACTCTCCTAATTCACGCGATGTAGAGTGTTAGCAGGATATACCTAACGTTTGAACCAATACCTTAGTCAGACTAGACGTTCAAGGGCTACGTGTCAAATAACACGTAGAATGGCAGGCATAACCTGACAGATGTCGTGCGGGTTGCCCTGATACTATTGCGGCTGACCTAACAGTCGCTGCACATCGCGCGCGTTGTCGATGGCGTAGCTGCCGAAGTTGTTGTTCATCAGCACATGTACCTCATTGACCTGGCCGGCGACCTCTTCGATCTTGGGCGTCCATTCGGCGAGTTCGTCCTGGCTGTATAGGTAGTTGAAGCGGTCGCGGCTCGACTGGGCGCCCTTGAGGTACCACGTCTGGGTGTTGCGGCCATGGAAGCGCAGGATGGATAGGGCGGGGTTGGTCACGGCCACGAGCGGCGGCGCGGAGGCGCTGCCGATCTGCGGCTCGTCGACGATGGTGTAGACGATGTCGCGTTCGCGCAGGAACGCGAACGTCTCGTCGGCTACCTCGGGCTCTAGCCAGCTGCGGTGACGGAACTCGACGGCGAGCAGGTCGTCGGGCAAGTACTCGCGACACGTCTCGATGTGCGTCAGGTTGGCCGCGCTGCGCTTGAACCACGGCGGGAACTGGAACTGGATGGCGCGCAGCTTCCCGGCGTCGCGCAATGGCGCGAGTTGCCCCGCGAAAGCCGTGAAGTCGTCCTCGGCGGGGTCAAACTCTGGGTCGGCGTCCGCGTGGATCACGCCGGGTTCGTAGGCCGCGCTATGGCGGGTCAGGCCGCGATAGGCTTTGACGTCGAAGACGAAATCGTCCGGCGTCTTCGCGGCCCAACCCTCGAAGTTGTGGCGCGGCATCAGGTGGTAGAAGGTGCTGTCGATCTCGACGACAGGAAAGTGTCGCGCGTAGTAGCGGATGCGCTCGTTGGGCTTGACCCCTTTGGGGTACCACTCGGTGAAGTCGGCCCAGTTACAGGTGCCCACGCGGATATCCGCCATCGTAACCTCCTACCGCTTGCCCGCCAGCGGTGACTCGTTGTAGTGCGCCAGCAAGTCGGCTGGGTCATCGTAGATCGCCAGGGCGCCTTTGAGGTCCTCGTCGGAGAAGCCGCCGCAACGCACCGCGATGGTCCCGACGCCGATCTTCTCGGCCGATTCGATGTCGTAGGGCGCGTCACCGATCATGACGACTTCGGCGGCCGGCAAGCCGATCTTCTTAAGTGCGACGGACACGATGTCGGGCGCCGGCTTGGACTCTCCGGCGTCATCTTTGGTCGTGCGCTCCGGCAGCAAGTCGTCGACTCGCGCCACTTTGAGCAGCAACTCCAGTTCTTGCGCCGACGCCGAACTGGCAACGATGAGCGTGAGCCCTTCCTGTTGCATGCGCCGCGCCAACTCACGCGAACCATTGGCTGGCTGGAAGGCCGGGCCGAACCTGGTCAAGACCAACTCTTTGCGCTTGTCCGCGATGCTTTTGCCCACACCCTCTTTGTCGGTCAGGCCCGGTGCGAAATACGGTATGATTTTGTCGCCGCCCATGCCGACCATCGGGCGCGCCTTGTCGTAAGGCGCGTCGTAGCCATAGGCCGCGAAGGCCTCGACCCACGCCTGAGCCTGCCCATCGTTGCTCAACACCAGTGTGCCATCGACATCCAGAAGCGCCCCGCGGATCGCCATACTATTTCTCCTCCCGCGCGGTCATTGCCCGCGCCCCGTTGTCGGGCTGGCGCCGTTCAACCCTTGCGCATGGCGCGCAGCGCCGCGTCGTCCAGTCCCAAAGGACCGTCGCTGCTGTCGTCCATCGAGTCGCCCACGCCCATGGTCGTGCTGCCGCCAGGGTTTGTCTCGGCGCTCCCGACCCCGGAGGTGGCGTCGCCCGCGTCGACCGTCGTATTGGTCGTGCCGGTGGCCGTGCTGCCCGTGCCTACGGCGGTCGCGCCGTATCGCGTCGTCCCGCTTGGCGTGCCCTCGGAGGCGGCCGCGGCGTCGCCGCCTTGTCGCGCTCCGGCGAGTGGGCTACTCTCTTGGTCCTGATCGAGATCAGCCGGCTTAGTGGTCCCCGTGTGGTACTCCGTCCCGCCCGACAACTTTTCGTCGTTCATCGTCCGCTGCCTTTCGCTCAGTTGTTGCTTAGGGGCATGTCTGTCGGCGCCTTATCGTGCTATTACGCAAGCAAGTGGTGTGCCAGCGCCCGTGTGTCGGGGCAGCCAGCGCTGCGCGCCACCGCGCGTTCCTCGCATGTTTGTACAACTGATGCGTAGAGTGATCTAACACGCAACCAGAGGCGTATATTTTGTGGACGGTTTTCCCGTGGGCTGCGGGCTGTTCGTCCACGACGCGGGGCTCGCGTGCGGTGTGGGCTCATCGCACGCGCGCTCTGCCATGCGCTGTCACGGATTAGGCCAATTGTGGCAGAATGGGTGCAGACGTTTGGGATTATGGCATCAGAGGAGCGGCTATGGAACAACGCACTTATCGCGGGAACGTTCTGCCGGAGGGCTTGGCGGACTATCTTGTCGCCACATTCAACCAGGGCTACCACACCGTAGCCCAGCGGGCCGGCCAGGGCGACCAGATCCTGGTCCAAATCGGCCAGGGGCGGCACAGCGGCTGGCGCGGCATCCGCAACGCGATGGGCGTCAGCCTCGCACGCACGCCTGACGGCCTCACCGCGAGCATGGGCCAATCGAACTGGCTCAATCTGGCCGACCCCGAACTCGGCGGTATGCTGATCGGCGCGATCTTCTTCCCCCCGTTGCTCATCTTCCCGCTGCTGCGGGGCGCGCGGACCTACGCGCTCTACCAGGACATCTGGACGGCCATCGACGACTATTGCGCGCGGATGGGCGCGACGCCGACGGATGCGACAGCGGCGCACGGCGTCTACTGCCAGCGGTGTGGGGTACTCAACCACGAGGACGCGCGCTTCTGCTCGACCTGTGGCGCGGAGCTACAGGCGCCCCCGCCACCACAGACCGCGCCTGGGCAAGTGGTCTGCGCCGAGTGCCGCCAGACCGTGCCCGCGGGCCGCTACTGCGGCAACTGCGGCGCGTCGCTTCAATCTACCGTATGACGTGGCGGAAAGCTCGTGAAGTATCGTAGCATACGCCCGTGGCCTCGAACGCGCGGGCGTATGCCATACAGTTCTGTCTGATAAAAATTGTGGCCTACCCACCGCGGTGTAGGGGCGTATCGCTATACGCCCGTGGTCGCCACAGCGACGATTAATGGACGGCGCACGCCGACGAACGCCAGACCGCCCGACCCATAACCGTCGGGCGTATAGCGATACGCCCCTACACCCCGATCCGCGCGCCATATTTTAATCGGACAGGGCTGTATGCCATACGCCCCTACGTAACGCCAGGCGCCTTGCCCTGCCAATTGATGCACGAACCTTTGGCTGCCTACTTAACTCGCCAGGTGCTGGAAGCCCATGGCGTAGAGGTTGGCGTAGGCTCCGCCGCGCCGCAGCAGCTCAAGGTGCGTGCCCTGCTCTATGATGCGCCCTGCCTGCAACACCACGATGCGGTCGGCGTTCTTGATCGTGGAGAGGCGGTGGGCGATCACGACGGCGGTGCGCCCATGCAGCAGTTGGCGCAAGCCCTCTTGCACGATCGACTCGGTGACGGTGTCGATGTTGGCCGTGGCCTCGTCCAGGATCAGGATGCGCGGGTCGGCCAGCAGGGCGCGCGCGAATGAGATCAGCTGCCGCTGCCCGATGCTCAGGTTGTTGCCGCGCTCGCGAATAGGCGTCTCGTACCCTTGTGGCATGCGCGTGATGAGGTCGTGCGCTCCAACCACGCGCGCGGCGCGCTCCACGTCGGCGTCGCTCGCGTCGAGGCGTCCGTAGCGGATATTCTCGCGGATCGTGCCCGTGAACAGGAAAGGGTCCTGCAGCACGATGCCGATCTGGCTACGCAACGACTGCTGTGTGACGTCGCGCACGTCGATTCCGTCGATCAGCACGGCGCCGCTGCTGACGTCGTAGAAGCGCGCCAGCAGCGCGGAGATGGTGCTCTTGCCGGCCCCGGTCGGCCCCACGATAGCCACGGTCTGGCCGGCTTCGATGCGCAGGTTCAGGTCGCGCAGCACGGGGTGGTCGGGCGTATAGCCGAAGTCGACGTGGCTGAACTCGACCGCGCCGTCTATAGGTGGCAGCGCGCGCGCGTCCGGTTTGTCCTTGATTGTTACCGGCACGCCCAGGATCTGGAAAATGCGCTCGGACGCCACGCCGCCGCGCTGCAACTGCGTGTACTGCTGGCTGAGGTCGCGGATCGGGTCGAAGAAACGATTGATGTAGAGGATGAAGGCGACGAGATCGCCGGTCTTGAGTTGCACATGCATGACCAAGATGCCGCCGTAGATGATGACGAGCGCCGTAGCCACGGCGGCGACAACCTCGACCAGCGGCAGGATCAGCGCGGCGGTGCGGCTGGCCTGCACGTTGGTGTCGCGGTTGTAGCGGTTGAGGTCGTCGAACTCTTCGCTGTTGCGTCCCTCGCGCGCTAGACCCTGGATCACGCGCATGCCCGAGATGTTTTCCTGCAAGGTCGAATTGACCAGCGAGATGGCGGCGCGCGTGCGCCGGAAGGAGCGCTGCGCGTAGCGTTGCCAGAAGGCGGCGATGACGAACATGACCGGCAGGACGGTGAAGGAGAGCAGGGCCAGCCCGACGTTCACGACCAACATAATGCCGACGATGCCGACGAGGGCGATCAGCGAGCCCAGGATGGAGAGCAGGCCCGAACTCAGCATGTTCTCTAGCACGGCGATATCGCTTTGCAGGCGCGACATGACGCGGCCGATCTCGGTGCGGTCGTAGAAGCTGAGCGAGAGTCGCTGTAGGTGCGCGAACATGTCCGACGAGAGCTTGTAGAGCATCTGCTGCCCGGCCCACGACATGGTCCAGACTTGCCAATACTGTGCCTGCCAGGCCACGACGTTGACAAAGAGCAGCAACAGCCCGATACCCGTAAGTCCGCTCGCGCCGTGCAGGTGGCCGTATTGCACAAGGTTGATCACTTTGCCGATGAGCAGGGGCGTGGCCAGGTTAGCCAGCGTGGACACCACCATCAGCACGGCGCTGGCGATAGCCGCGCCCCTATACGGGGCGATGTAGGGACCGAAGCGCTTGATCAGGTCCCAGGAAAACGAGGCCGACTCGTCCTCGTCCAATCCTGCCAGGTCGCTTTCGCGCACGGCGCTACGGCGGCGGTAGGCGACGTATGACTCGCTACGTTTCGCACTCATCGCGCCGCCCCCTGCTCGACGCGCCGCGTCGAGAGCGTGCGCGCCTCATATTCTTCCTGCTCGCGCAACTGTAGATCATATAGCCGCGCGTAGGCGCCGCGCCGCGCCAATAGTTCGGTGTGCGTACCGCGCTCGACGATGCGGCCGTCCTCCAGCACCAATATCTGGTCGGCGTTCTTGATCGTGCGCAGCCGCGAGGCCACCACGAAGGTGGTGCGCCCGCGCATCACCACGTCGAGGGCTTGCTGGATGAGGTACTCAGTCTCCATATCAACGGCCGAGGTCGCGTCGTCGAGCACCAGGATGCGTGGGTCGAGCAGCAGCGTGCGTGCGATCGCCACGCGCTGCTTCTGTCCGCCCGAGAGGGTGACGCCGCGCTCACCGACCCAGGTGTCGTAGCCGTCGGGCAGGGTGAGCGCGAAGTCGTGCAGGCGCGCCGCTTTGGCCGCGGCGAAGACCTGCGCGTCGGTCGCGTTGGCGACGCCAAAGGCGATGTTGTCGCGCAGCGTGGCGTTGAACAGGAAGACATCCTGCAGCACCAACCCGATATTGCGCCGCAACGAGGCCAGCGTCACGTCGCGCACGTCGTGTCCATCGATGGTCACGCGGCCCCATGTAGCGTCGTAGAAGCGCGGCAGCAACTGCAAGATCGTGCTCTTGCCGCTCCCCGTCGCGCCGAGCAGGGCGACGACCTGTCCGGGCCGCGCGTCGATGGCGATGTCGTGCAGCACTTTCGCACCCCTCTCATAGGAGAAGGAGACGTCCTCGAAGCGCACCTGCCCGCGCGCATCGCGCAACGGGTACGCGTCCAGGGCGTCGGCGATGGCCGGCGGCATGTCCAGCACCTCGAAGATGCGCGTCCCGCCGGAAAGCCCGCGTGTGAACCAGGTCACCATGAAGCCGAAGGTACGCACCGGCGTGGCCAACAAGAGCACGAAGACGATAACGCTCGCGAGCGTGCCGGGAGTCAGGGAGTGGTCGATGACCGTGGCGGCGCCGATCCAGACGACGAGCACCGTGACGACGTTGAGCACGAGCACCATCAAGGGCTGGTTCCAGGCCGAGAGGCGCATGGCGTCGAGGCTGAGCGCGCGCACCTCCTGGTTTTGCCGGTCGAACTTCGCGGTCTCGTACTCCTCGCGCGCGAACGCTTTGACCACGCGCACGCCGGCCAGGCTTTCCTGCATCACCGTGCCGAGCGCGCCGGTCTGATCCTGCACGTCGAGCCACATGCGGCGCAACCTGATGGAGACACGCCAGGCCAGGACGGCCAGCACCGGCACGCAAGCCAGCGTAACCAGGGCCAGCGGCGGGTCGAGCCACAACAGGTACAGCGAGATGGGCACGAAGGTCGCGACGGCCAGGGCCGCGCGGAGCAAACCGAGCACGATGAAGTTGCGCACCGCCTCGATATCGACCGTCAGGCGCGACATCAGGTCGCCCGTCTCCGAGCGATCCAGGAACGAGAAGTCGAGGCTCTGCAGGTGGTCGTAGACCATGGTGCGCAGGTCGTAGGCCACGAGTTGCGACACCGACTGCGAGAGGTAGCCCTGCCCGTAGGCGAAGAGCCCACGCAGCGAACTGGCGGCCAGGATGACCAGCGCGGCGATGACGAGGTCGCGCGTCCGGCCGTGCGGCACGGCGATGTTGTCTAGGATCTGTCGTAGCGCGAGCGGTACGACAAAGGAAAAGGCCGTCGAGAGCAGCAGGCAAACCACACAGAGGAGCGACAGGCGCAGGTGCGGGCGCAATAGCCCCGTGATGCGGGCGTAGGCGCGCAAATTGTGTCGCCATGATGTGACGCGCTCCGTCGTCAAAAGCCTGCCCTCCTTTGTATCGTGCCACGTCACACACGCCAGCGCACGGCCTGGGCGTAAGGGGACGCATGGTGTGGGGGGGGACCTGTAAGCGGACGCTAAACGTCGCCTTTAGTAAGTATACCTGATCGGGACGACGGCTAACGGCCAGGGTCTGGCTTAAAAGACCAAGGTAGCGGACGGACCATGCATGGTCCGTCCGCTGCCACTCTTTACATAGGCCGGGGTTTTGCTATGCTTCCGCTGTTCCTATGGCGAGCTGGCGTCGGCGCGCCTGGATCGGCTTCCAAACAAGGCGATAGGCCAACTGCGAGCCGGTATAGGCCAGCGATGTATCGATCATGATGGCGATGAGCCCGTCGGGGAAGCCGGCGGCGAGTTCGCCCGCTATGGCGCTCGTGCAAATGCCGAGGATCAGCGCCACGACAAAGCTAGCGACGCTCTTGAAGACCCTCGACCAGCGGCCGTGGGCCGCGATCGTCACCAGCGGCGGTATTAACATCCCCACAAAGAACGGCGCCACTTCGCGTAAGTTTTCCATCTCGTCCTCCTTCTCGGACAGTGATCGAACCTACGACTATAGTCGCAGGTCAAAGATGCCCGCTATATAGGTTGGATCGCCGGCAGGTTCGTCTCCCGAATCAGCGTGTTGAGCGCCGCGACATCCGTCGCCATGACCGCGCGCAGGCGCGCCAATTGTTCGTCGATGCGGCGCGCAAGGTCGTCGTAGACCGCCTGCGCCTGCCGCGTCGGCGCGGCGTCGGCGCTGTCCACGACGCTCGTCAGGACGGCCAGTTTCTCGTTGAACCGCGTGGGGTAGCTGAGTGGGCTATCCGCCTTGACCTGGATCAGCGCGTCCTCGATCTCGGTCAGCGCCCGCTTGAGTGCGGCGGCCCCGTCGCGCACCGCCTTCGCCTCCGCTTGCGGCGCCGCGCGACGTTCCCACTGCTCCGCCTGTGAGCGGACGGCGCGCAGGTTGTTGACGGCGTCGTGCGTCTCCGAGAGCTTATCACGGATACGCAGCAGCAGGGCGCATTGCGCCTCTAGGTCCTCCTGTGTCGCCGCCACGCGCGGGTCCTTGCGCACCTCGAAAGACGCGCTGTGCGTTTGTCCGCCGGTCGTCAGACGCGCTTCGTAGCGGCCGGGTGGAACGACGGGACCGGACAGCATCTCTTCCGTACTCTTGTCACCCGCGACCTTATGGGCGTCGGGGTAGCGCAGGTTCCACACAAACGTGTTGAGCCCCGTTTTAGTGGGGACGCGTAACTCGCCCTCGCCGGCCGTGGCGTCGACGTCCGACGCCCCCTCCATGCCCTCGGCGCCCGTCTCACGCGCCTCATCGGAGGACGACGCCCCGCTGCTTTGCTCCACTGGCAGGGCTCGTGCATTATCTGGGAGCGCGGGCGTCTCGCCCGTCCCCGTTGCGCGCCCTTCAGGCGTGGGGACGGGCGAGACGCCCGCGCTCCCAGTATCCGCCGGTTCAGGCTTACTGGAGAAGCGCCTGATCTCTTCCCCCTGGTCGGTGAAGAAGGTGAGGGTCGTTTCGCCAGCGGGCGCCTTGGGCAGGTAATAGCTGATGATCACGCCGTTGGGCGGGTTTTGTCCCGCGTCGAGGAAGTGGTCAATCGTCGCGCCTTCCGGCGTCTTCTCCTGGCGATAGGTTACGACCAGCGGTCCGGCCATGCGGTAGTTGACGCCCGCGCCCGGCTTGTTGCCGTATCCTTCGTAGGCTTTGAAGCGCGTCGTCGCGGCCGGCTGGAAGAGCCGTACCATCGACGGATCGGCGTTGGCGCCCCACTGCCGTAGCGGCGTCAGGTCGTCGAGTATCCAGAAGGAGCGACCGTGCGTCGCCGCGATGAGGTTGTCGTCCTTGATCGCAAGATCGTAGATGGGGACCACGGGTAGGTTGCCGCGCAGGAGGCGCCAGGCCGCGCCGTCGTCGAAGGAGACATAGGCCGCCGTCTCCGTGCCGGCGTACAGCAGGCCGCGCCGCGCCGGGTCGGCGCGGATGACGCGCGTGAACTCGTGCGCGGGGATATCCCCGGCGATGGGCTGCCAGGTCTGCCCGTAATCGCTCGTCTTGTAGAGATAGGGGCGCCGATCGTCGTGCTTGTAGCGGGTCGCGGCGAGGTAGACCGTGGCGGGATCGTGCGGTGATGGCTCGATCACTTCGATCAGCGCCCACTCCGACAGTTCCGGCGGCGTCACGTTCGCCCAGGTCGCGCCGCCGTCGCGCGAGATGTGCACGAGGCCGTCGTCGGAGCCGGCCCAGAACACGCCTTGCTCGTGCGGTGACTCGATGAAGGCGAAGATCGTACCGTAGACCTCGGCGCCTGAGTTGTCCTTGGTGATGGGGCCGCCCGACGGCTCCAGCGTGGCGGGGTCGTGACGCGTCAGGTCGGGGCCGAGCGCCTCCCAACTCGCGCCCTCGTCGGTCGAGCGGAATATTCTGTTGGCGGTGACGTAGAGCGTGTGCGGGTCGTGCGGCGAGAGGACGATGGGGAAGGTCCACTGGAAGCGCATCGGGAAGTCTTTGGCCCCGTCGCCCATGCCGAATTCCTCGGGCCAAACCGTGATGTTGCGCTTCTGGCCGGTGCGGCCGTCGTAGCGGATCAGCCGCCCGTTGCCGGCGCCGCTGCCGATGGCGCCGCCGAAGACGACATCGGGGTCGTCGGGGCGCACCGCGATGTAGCCGCTCTCGCCGCCGCCCGGCTCGACCCACTCGAGCTTGGTGATAGCGCCCAGCGTGGAGCGGCTGGGCAGGCTGATCGCGCTGTTGTCCTGCTGTGAGCCGTAGATACGGTAGGGAAAGCGCGTGTCGGCGGCGACGTGGTAGAGTTGCGCCGTGGGCTGGTTGTCGAGCGTCGACCATGAGGCGGCCCCGTTGACGCTGACGCACGCGCCGCCGTCGTTGCCCTCGATCATGCGGCGCGGGTCACACGGATCGAGCCACAGGTCGTGGTTGTCGCCATGCGGCGTCGGGATCTCCGTGAACGTACGGCCGCCGTCGGTCGACTTCCAACAGGACAGGTTGAGCACCCATACGGTGTCGGGGTCCAGCGGGTCGGCGAAGACGTGCATGTAGTACCAGGCGCGCCGCCGCAGGTCGCCCTCATCGTTGATGCGCTGCCACGTCTCGCCGCCATCGTCGGAGCGGAACAGCGCGCCGTCCGTGGCTTCGACGATGGCCCACACGCGGCCCGTTTGGGCCGGTGACACGGCCACGCCGATTTTACCTTTGATTCCCGTGGGTAGTCCCGGCTTGTCGGTGATCTCAATCCAGGTGTCGCCGCCGTCGGTCGACTTGTAGAGCGCGCTACCGGGTCCGCCGCTGCTGAGGCTGTAGGGGGTCCGTTGCGCCTCCCAGAAGGCCGCGTAGAGGATGCGCGGGTTGCGCGGGTCCAGCGACAGGTCAATCGCGCCGGCGCGGTCGCTCTTGAAGAGAATATGCTCCCAGGTCGCGCCGCCATCGCGCGAACGGTAGAGGCCGCGCTCGGGATTGGGACCCCAGGCGTGGCCGAGCGCCGCGACGTAGACGAGGTCGGGGTTGTGCGGGTGGACGCGGACTTTGGCGATGTGGCGCGTATCGCCGAGGCCCACGTTGGCCCAGGTCTGGCCGCCGTCGGTCGACTTATAGACGCCGTCGCCGTGCGAGACGTTGCCGCGGATCGTCGACTCGCCGGTCCCTGCGTAGATGACGTTGGGGTCGGAGTCGGAGACGGCGAGGGCGCCGATGGCGGCGGTGTTGAAGTAGCCGTCCGAGATGTTGTCCCAATAGGTTCCACCATCGGTCGTCTTCCAGACTCCGCCGGCGCAGCCGCCAAAGTAGAACGTCATGGGGTCGCGTGGGTCTCCGGCCACGGCCACGACGCGGCCGCCACGGTGCGGCCCAATCATGCGCCAGCGCGGCGCCGTCGTTAAATCCAGACTCGCCATCATCGCTACTCCTTCGCGCTATTCTCCAACGAAAAACATGGTTAACGGAACGCTAAAGCCGGGCAGGAGTTCGTCGTCGGTCAAGACGGCGTCGGCGCCGCGCACGACATGCATGGGACCGTCAGCGTCATGGATGTAGACAGCGCGCCGCGCCGGATACAGGCACCACACGCGGCGCGCGCCGCCGGTAAGATAATCCTGTACCTTTTCCATCACATCATCGGCGCGCTCCGACGAACTGATAACTTCGATCACGAGGTGTGGTACCACAGGGAAGTATTCTTTGCGGTCCCAGGAAACACTGGCGAATTGGTCGGCGGGAACGTACGCGGCGTCAGCTCCACGGATCTGGTTGGGGTCATCGGGCAAGGTGAATTGCACGCCGAACTCGCCTCCCGCGGCGAAGCCGACAAACTTGTAGCGGGCGGTAATACCCTCTCGTGGCTCCCACCCCATCGTAAGAGCGGTGTCATAGAGATAGCGGCCGATTACTTCCAGGATCGCGTTCTCGATAAGCCCATGTACTCCCTTAGGTGGGGGCATGACGCGCAACTCTCCTCTCACCAATTCGTGCCTGTTGCCATCATTGGGCAACGCCATAAACTCCGCCACGGTCATGGGCCGCGTTTCTTGCTGTGTCACCATGGGTCTATCCTCCCGCTAGCTATGCCCAACCGGGGCTTATCCCGCGGCCGCGTAGTGGCGCGGCTCAGGGATGACGATACCATCCTCACGCGCTGTATCAAGCCAGAAGATCATGGCTTCTTCGATGTTGGTCAAGGCGTCCTCATAAGTAGCGCCATGAGCCATACAACCAGGCAATTCAGGAACTTTGGCGACAAACGCCTCGTCGCGGTCAGACCAACTAATGATGATCTGATACTTCAATGACTCAACTGAACGCGCCGAGGATTCTCCCGCCTTCAGGCGTGGGGAGGGATCGGCGCTACCCTGCTTGCTTCTGTTGAGCATTTTATGCTCCTGCTGTGGTAAAATAAAGGGGTGAGCATACGGACGATCGCCCTGACGCTGGCCCCCACGGAGGCCCAACGCGCCGCCTTCTTGCGGTTGCGTCGCGCTTTCGCGGACGCGTGCAACCATGTCTCCGCCGTGGCCTGGGACACCGGCACGTTTAACCGCGTGCGCTTGCAACAGGCCACCTATGGGGACGTGCGCGCGACGTACGGGCTCATGGCCCAACACACCTGCCAAGCCGTGTCGGTCGTGGCCCAAGCCTACCGTAAGGACAAGGACACCGAGCGGGTGTTCAAGCCGACCATGGCCGTGCCGCTGGACACGCCGCGCCTGTATCGCCTCGCGGGTAATCACGTCGCTATCACGACGCTTGACGGGCGGTTGGCCGTCAAGCTGAACATCGGCGGGATACAGCGCGCGTGGTTGAAAGGGGCTATGGCGCTCAAAGAGGCCGATCTGGTCTGCGACCGTAAGGGACGCTGGCGGCTCATGGTCAGCGCCGTCTATCCCGATCCGCCCCCCATGGACACCGATGGTGTGATCGGCGTTGACCTGGGCCGGACGGATATCGCCATGACCAGCGACGGCGACACGTTCAGCGGGCAGCAGGTGACGGCGGTCAGGGATCGCTACACACGCACGCGCCGGATGATCCAACGCCACGTCTCGCAAGGCACACGGAGCAGCCGCCGCCGCGGGCGGCAAACTCTGGCACGGTTGTCGGGACGCGAACACCGCTTTCAGGCGCAGGTCAATCACACCATCAGTCGGCGCATCGTCAATCGGGCTGTGGAGTCGGGGCGGGCGATCGCCCTGGAAGACTTGACGGGCATCAGGGAGCGCACCAATCGGCAGGCGCGGACCAAGACGGAGCGGCGACGATCCAACAGCTGGGCCTTCCATCAGTTGCGCCTGTTCCTGGCGTACAAGTGTGTGGGCGCGGGCATACCCCTGCTGCTGGTGAACCCCGCTTACACGTCCCAGATGTGCCACTGTTGCCTCCATATCGGTGAGCGCTCTGGGAAGCGGTTCACCTGCCTACATGCCGATTGTCGCTGGTGTGGCGACGCCGACTATAATGGGGCGAGAAATATCGCCCAGATGGGGATGTCCGTAACGCATCCTCGTGGTCCGTGGCTGTGTTGCTCGTACCAACCCGGTCGCAGGGCTCCTGAAAGCCCCCGGCTGTAGCCGTGGGGATGTTTACGGTCCATAACCTACTGTACTCCATTATGTACGACCCCTGCTCGACTTTCCGAGGGGTGACCGGGGCGTGCAAAAGGAACTGGCGCGCTTGATGGGGTCGAATAGAAGCCGAGCGCGCGCATCGGAGCGTTCGTAGGCGTTCGCCGTCCCATGGACATCTCTGTAGCGAACACGGGCGTATGGCGATACGCCCCTACACTCCGCCTCATATGCGATGGGTTAATCAGGTGGCCTTATATGGCGATACCGCCCCTTGCACGCCCGCTAACGGTGTATCGCGATTGGAATGATGAGAGGGTCCTGGCAATGTTGCCAGGACCCTCTCATCATTCCATAGCTGTGCGTTGGCTAACGTCTTATACCTCAGGGTTGTTGGCGTCGGTCAGGCGCAGCGAGGCGATGCCGGCGGCCGGGTCGACCGGCGTGATGCCAAGCATGGCGTCGAAGGTGGGGCCGTCGAGCGTCTCGTCCTTGATCAGGCGCTGCGAGACCGCGTCGAGCTGGGGGCGGTAGCGCTCCAGAATCTCCTTGGCTTTGGCGTAGGCTTGCGTGATCAGGCGGCGTACCTCCTGGTCGATCTCCACGGCGACGGCTTCGGAGTAGTTGCGCTGCTCACCCAGGTCGCGGCCCAGGAAGACCATCTCCTCCTTGTGCCCGAACTGCAGCGGGCCGAGCTTGTCGCTCATGCCGTACTCCATCACCATCTTGCGCGCCAGCTTGGTGGACCGCTCGATGTCGTTCTCCGCGCCGGTGGTCATCTCACCAAAGACGATCTGCTCGGCGGCGTGGCCGCCCAGGCTCCAGGCCAGCGTATCTTCGAAGTGCGAGCGCGTGTAGAGGTAGCGATCCTCGGTCGGCAGCAGCTGCGTGTAGCCGCCCATCATGCCGCGCGCGATGATCGTGATCTTGTGCACAGGATCGAGGTTGGGCAGCATCTTGGCCACCAGGGCGTGCCCGACCTCGTGGTAGGCCGTAACCTCTTTCTCCTTGGGGCTGATGATGCGGCTCTTGCGCTCGGGACCGGCCGTGACGCGGTCGATGGCCTCTTCGAGCTCGCTCATGCCGATGGAGCGCTTGTTGCGGCGCGCCGCCAGGATAGCGGACTCGTTGAGCAAGTTCATCAGGTCGGCGCCGGAGAAGCCGGGCGTCTGCTTGGCCAGCGTATCGAGCGATACATTCTTCTCCAACGGCTTGCCCTTGGCGTGGACTTCCAGCACAGCCTTACGCCCCTTGATGTCAGGACGGTCGAGGATGACCTGGCGGTCAAAGCGGCCGGGGCGCAGCAGCGCTGGATCGAGCACGTCGGGGCGGTTGGTGGCCGCGACGACGATCACGTTGGTATTGGTGTCGAAGCCATCCATCTCGACCAGGATTTGGTTGAGCGTCTGCTCACGCTCGTCGTGCGAACCGCCGAGCCCGGCGCCGCGCTGACGACCCACGGCGTCGATCTCGTCCACGAAGACGATGCAGGGCGCGTTGCGTTTGGCCTGATCGAACAGGTCGCGCACGCGGCTGGCGCCGACGCCGACGAACATCTCCACGAACTCCGAGCCGGAGATGGAGAAGAAGGGTACACCAGCCTCGCCGGCCACGGCGCGCGCCAGCAGGGTCTTACCTGTGCCGGGTGAGCCGATCAGGAGCACGCCGCGCGGGATGCGCGCGCCAAGCGCCGCGAACTTCTCGGGATATTTGAGGAACTCGACGACTTCGGCCAACTCCTGCTTGGCCTCCTCGACGCCCGCGACATCCTGGAAGGTGACGTTGGTCCGGCTGCCGGTGAACATGCGCGCACGGCTCTTACCAAACGAGAGCGCCTGGTTGTTGCTGCCCTGCGCCTGCCGCATCATGAAGATGAGGAAGCCGCCGATGAGCACCACGGGCAAGAGCGTCCCCAACAGGCCCAGCCAGTTGCCGAGGCTGCTCGGCGGGTTAATCGTCACCGCGACCGCGTTACGGGGCACGCTATAATAGTTTAGCCAGAATGATAGGCTATCATTCCCTCCCAGGGTAGCGTGGTCATCTGGCAGGTTATTGGGCCGCTTTAACGTTAAATTCTGCCCATCCTGCACCAAGGTGTCCGGCGTCGCATTGTGCGACGCGGTGTAATCCGTGCGCGCGTTGTTCATGAGCTCTGACAAGTCATTCGGGCCACCGCTACTCTTGCCGCTGACGAGGGCGACGACAACGAAGACGAGCAAGATGAGGACGATGAGATAGAAGAAGCTATTTCGGAGCCACTTGGCGTCCGGCATGATGGACCTCCATCCATTGGGTAGCACGCCGCGCGTCGTGGGGACGCGCCGCAAAAAGGGTAGATTGCTGCTTGCTCTAGTATAGCAGGCGCTTTCTCACCCCTCTAATGCATCCCAGGTCACGCGCACCGCTTCCGCGCCCTGCTCCACCCGGTAGTCTTCGCTCACGCAGAGCCCCGCGATCCAGGCGATGCCGCGCCCGCCCTCGACAATGGGGACGCGCCGCCGCGCCGCGCGTGGGACCTTGCGGTCGACGAACAGGTCCTGCGCCTTGCGCGTCCCGGCCATGCCGAGCGGACGTACTCGGTCGCCGGCGCGCCACGCCCGCACGATGAGCGCCGGCCCCGCCGCGTGTGGGTCGAGATACGCGACGTTCGCCGGTATAGCCGTCCAGTCACGCGGCGCCGTGACCATGTCGGCGCGCAGCCGCCCGACCTCCGTGTCGACCATGCCCGGCACAGGCAACACCGTGTCGCGCAGGACGACAGGCGCCCGTGACCGCTCGACCCGGCCCATCATCACGACGTCGCCGTGTCGCGCCAGCGTGAGACCTTTCGGCAGCGCGAACGTTGTATCCGGCGCGCCCGGCGCGCACGCCTCCTCTATAGCGTGGTATGCGCGCTCGTTGAAGCCCGCGGCGCTGCCCAAGAGGCGTCGCAGGAGCAATCGCGCCATGTGCGGGCGCAACTCGGGCTCCGCCGCGCCCCAGCGCGCCGCCGACAACGTGGCCCTTGTCGCGTCGACGTTCACGATGGCGGCGTCGAGGGCGCGGCGCGCCAACTGCTCGATTAGGGCGAGGTCCCCCGCCAGCAGACGCGCCGCGCGCGCGATGTTGGCCCCCGCGTTGGGATATATTTTGTCGAGTGTGGGCAACACGTCGTGGCGCATCCTGTTGCGGCGGTACAGCCGAGACGTGTTGCTCTCGTCCTCACGCGGCGTCAGTCCGCGCGCCGCGCAATAGGCCAGCGCCTCGGCATGGCTGATCTCTAGCAAAGGCCGCGCGATATCGGCGCGGCGCGGCGCCATGCCGGTCAGTCCATTGAGCCCACTGCCACGCGCCAGGCTCATCAACACCGTCTCGGCCTGGTCGTCGCGCGTGTGGCCCGTCGCGATGATCCTCGTGCCTGTTCGCGCCGCGACTGCACGCAGGAATCCGTAACGCGCCGCGCGCGCCGCCGTCTCGATGGAGAGGTGGTCGCGGTGAGCCAGACCCGCGACGTCGACGCGCTCCACCGTATAGGGGAGGCCAAGCACGCGCGCTTGCGCGGCCACGTAGGCGGCGTCATCGCCCGCGCCGGGACGCAGGGTATGGTCAAGGTGGGCCACATGCAGGCGCAGACCCAGCGTGGGGCTCACGTCATGGAGCACATAGAGGAGGCACAGCGAGTCGGCGCCGCCCGAAACGGCCACGACGACCGCGTCCCCTGCGGCGAAGATGGCGTGGCGCAGAATGTAGTCGCGCACGCGCGACACAGTGTCGTCGGCGATATCCTTCATGGTTCCAGCATGAGATAATACTATCCTATGGATAAAGAGATTGTCGACCTGACCGACGACGCGGTCATCGTTCCCGTACTGGAGAATCAGCGGCATTGGGCGGCCTACGCGCTGTGCGATCTGGAGCCGCCGCACCGCCAATACGCGCGCTACATCGGCGCCGTGCGCGCGGGGCGCGTCGAGGCCGTCGCGCTCGTCTACGCGCCGCCTGGCTTCACCTCGCTGCTGCCGTCGGGGAGCGCCGATGGCGTGCGCGCGATCCTGTCAGGCGCGCGTGGCCTGCCGCCTAGTCCGTTGCTGATCGCGCGCCGGCCCGACCTGCCGGCGGTCGAGGCGCGCTACCACGTCGACAAGAAGTGGACGATGCTGCGCATGGTCGTCGCCGCGCACGGCCTCAAGCCCGCTCCCGCCGTTGCGTCATCGGTCGAGGTGCGGCTCCTCGCGCCGGCCGACTTGCCAGCGCTACAGGCGCTCTACGCCGTGTGGCCGGAAACGGTCTTCACGCCGTTCATGTTTTCGTGCGGTGTCTACTACGGCGCCTTCGTCGACGGCTGTCTGGCGGCGGTGGCCGGTACACACGCCCTCTCGGCGCGCCGCGGTATTGCCGTGATCGGCAACGTGTTCACGCGCCCGGAGTACCGTGGACGCGGCCTTGGCACGACGGTGACGGGCGCGGTCGCGCGCGCGCTGATGGCGCGTGGCGCGCGCGATGTCGTGCTCAACGTGCGCGAGGACAACGCGCCGGCTAGCGCCGCCTACAGCCGCCTCGGCTTCACCGTGCACGAGCCCTTCTGGGAGGGCAACACCACACTGCGCCAGGAGGCCACCTGATAGCGGTGATGGCGCCCATTGTGACCCTCGATCTACACGCCGCCGGTCACTCTGTAATCAACCGTGGGATACTGTATGCGGAGACCGACTTATAGGCAGGGAGGAGACACGGTATGGTAGCTGAACCCAAGGGGCGCCGCTGGAGCGTCGAGGAGTATCTCTGGCTGGAGCGAAACAGTGCGGTCAAGCATGAGTTCGTGGACGGGACGGTCTACGCGCTGGCCGGCGGCACGCGCGCCCATTCCCGCATCGCCATCAACGCCGGGCGGCTGCTCGATGAAGCGCTCGATGCGAGCCCGTGCCGCGTCTTCAACTCAGATATGAAAGTGCGCATCAGCCCGCGTATCTTTCGCTACCCCGACCTGGCGGTGAGTTGCGACGCGCGCGACGATAGCGCGGACGACGAAGAGCTCGACTACATCAGCTACCCGACCCTCATTCTTGAGACGCTCTCCGACTCCACGGCGCGCGAGGACCGTACGACCAAGTTCGCCGAGTATCGCACGATCGCTACCTTCCGCGAGTATGTCCTCGCCGCCGCGGATCGCGTGGCCGTGCATGTGTATCGCCGGCAAGACAACGACGACTGGGTTCCCACGTCATACGGCGACGGCGACGAGGTCGTGCTGGAGAGCCTCGGCGTCCGCCTGGCGGTACGCGCGCTGTACCACAAGGTCCGCCTCCGTCCCGCGCTGTCGTACTAAAGTACGGACTATTCGAATAAGGAGTTCTTGGATGGCAAAAACACAATCGTTGGCGCCACGCGACCTGCGCGACTACCGCGATTTACTTGGCGCGATCGTCGCCTGCGAGGCTGTTGGGGGGGTGACCGGGGCGCTGACCGCCGAGTCCATCACCACCTGGTACACGACCCTGGAGAAGCCCCCATTTAACCCGCCCAACGGGATCTTCGGACCGGTGTGGACGGCGCTGTATCTGCTGATGGGCGTCTCGCTCTACCTGACGCGCAAGGCGGGCGCGCGGGGGCGTGATGCCGGCGCGGCGACGCGGTTGTTCGCCGTCCAACTCACGCTCAACGCGCTGTGGCCGCTCATCTTCTTCCGGCTGCGTTCGCCACGTTGGGCCTTTGTCGAGATCCTGGCGCTGTGGGCTGCGCTCGCGCTGACCATCCGGGCTATCGCGCGGATATCGGGCCTGGCCGCGCTGTTGCTCGCGCCCTATCTGCTGTGGGTTAGCTTCGCCGCACTGCTCAACTACTCCGTCTGGCGGCGCAACACTTGATGTCGCGTCTAATGCGCGCCCCGAGCGTGATAGTGGCCGTAGCGCTCGCGCTTGCCGGCGCGGGGGCTGTTGTCGCGGGACGGCTCAACGCGCGCTCCTCGTTCGACGGCCTATTGGCGACGCCGACGGTGTCGTACGGCGCGCCGGATAAGCCAGCGGCCGCCGACCTTGCAACCGCGCTCAGGCGCGTCGGGCCGGATATCGTCGACAGCAACGTGCAGTGGAGTTTGCTGTCGCAGCACGATGCCGGCTCACTCTCTAGCGCCAAGTTGGACGCCACCCTCGGCGCGCTGCGCGCCAACACACACGTCGACACGCGCCACGCCCGCTACGTTACGCTAACGGATACCAGTCCTGTCCTGCCCATTGGCCCCGCGACGACGCTGGCGCCGCTACGGCGCCAGCCCGTCTGGCTGGTCCCGATCCATATCGTCCACGACACGCTGGCGCCGGGCGAGCGTGAGTATCTCGTGCTCGACGCGCGTAGCGGCGTGTTGTTGGAGCGCCTGGCTATCGTGCCGGTCGACCCGTTCGCCGCCTGTCCGAGCGCGGCGCCGGCCCTCTTCCACGTCGGGCAATTGTTGTGTATGTTCCGGCACGCGGTCGACCCACGCGCCGAGGCGCATCGCTCCGTCCCCTGAGCGTAGCGTCCCACAACGACCGTATCCATCGCCTATCGCCGGGCTAGTTGATGTCGATAGCGGTTTCGATTTGCTACCCGTGTATGACGATAGCACGATCCTGTGCGCCCTGTGCCTTAGATGCACGCCGTAGTAAACGCGCTCTATTGACAGGCCGCCTACATTCCTGCTATGATGGCTGCAAGTTCCGATATCGGTATCGAAAGAGGGCGGCAACATGGCGACACAGTACGCGGACGACCGCAAGCTCACGATCGCGGAGATCGCCACGCTGGCCGGCGTCTCGAAGCCGACGGTCTCCAAGGTGCTGAACGGGCGCCCCGATGTCGCCGATGCGACGCGCTCCCGCGTCGAGCGCGTTATCGCCGAGCAAGGCTTCGTGCGGAACAGCGCGGCCAGGGCGCTGGGCGCCGGACGTACCGGCCTGATCGACCTCGTGGTGCTCGAACTCGATAGTCCCTATATCGTCCAGATTATTCAGGGCGTCGAAGAGACGCTCGAGCGCGCCGGGTACTCTATGGTGCTCACGGTGACGCATGATGAAGCCCGGCGCCAGCGCCAATGGCTGTCGCGGGTGGTCGAGCATGCGGCCGATGGGGCGATCCTGGTGTTGCCCGACGGCCACACGGCGCATCTGGCGGAGTTGCGCCGGCGGCGCATCCCCTTCGTCGTCGTCGACGATCGTGGTGAGCGCACGCCGGACACGCCGTCGGTCGGTGCGACGAATTTCGCCGGCGGCCTGGCCGCGACGGAGTACCTGCTCTCGCTCGGGCATCGCCGTATCGCGGCTATCGGCGGCCTGCCCTACGGGTGTACCAAGGCCCGGCTCGCGGGGTATCGTACGGCGTTAGCGGAGGCGGGTGTGTTCCTCGATCCATCGTGGATGCAGCCCGGCAACTTTAGCTCCGAGACCGGATGTGAGGCGACACTGGCCCTGCTGGACCTACCCGAGCCGCCCACCGCTATATTCGCGGGCAATGACTGGCAGGCGATCGGCGCCTACAAGGCGCTGCACGCGCGTGGCTGGCGTGTTCCCGACGACATGAGTGTCGTCGGGTTCGACGATGTGCCCCTTGCGGCTATTGTCAATCCCGCGCTCACGACGGTACACCAACCCATGAAAGAGATGGGCTCTCTTGCGACGAGTATGTTGCTGCGGCTCACCGTAGGCGATGAGCTGGAGAGTTCTCATGTCGAGTTGGCGACATCGCTCGCCGTGCGCGAGTCATGCGCTCCTCCGCGGCGCGACGCGCATCCCCCCGGCATGGCCCCGTGACCGGCGCCATAGCGGGGAGGCTACGATAGCTATCTTCATCGCATGAGCAGGGTGGATGCAATCTACCTACAGCTACCTACAGGGCGTGCCGCGGAACAGGATGAACAGGATCGCGGCGCTCATGCGCGACGCAATAATCGGCGAAGGACTAAAGAAAGGAGGGACGCGGCGCGGCTCAGTTGTAAACAAAAGGGGGCGGGCCTCTACAGGAGGTTTTCGTCCTCTCCGTCGTATCGAAGCCCAACACCCGTCGACGCGCGTCGACGGGCCATTGCTCACCGAGGAGCGTGATTATCATGGCGTTTCCGAAACCACTGAAGGTAACGGCTCAGGCGCTCGCCGGCGCCACGCTGACCCTGGCCGCCGTGGCCGTCCCCGCGCACGCGGCGCGGCAGCACGCGGCTACACCGACAACGCTGGTCTTCTTCGACAGCCCGCGCGGCGCTTTCGCGCGCAACTTCAACCCGCTGACCGCCCAGCCGCTGGCGCCATCCAAGGCCGGCATCTATGAGCCGCTCTACATCGTCCCGTACATTGGCTCCCAGGCCGGTAAGCCCATCCCCTGGCTGGCGACGAACTAGCAAGTACAGTTCAGGCCTCAAGACACTGACCTTCACCATCCGCCAGGGCGTCAAGTGGTCCGACGGACAGGATTTCACGGCCAACGACGTCGCGTTCACGATGAGTCTCGAGAAAAACGACGCGGCGGTCGACCAAATTGGCTTCTCCGCCGCGGACAGCCGGCCCACGATCAAGGTTGTTGGCTCCAACCAAGTGTCCGTGACCTTCCGGAAGGCGGACGCCAGCGCCTTCGCCGGCATTGTCAACAACTTGATGATCGTCCCTCAGCATATCTGGTCCAAGGTCAGCAAGCCGGATACCTATACCGACCCGAACCCCGTCGGCACCGGCCCCTTCACGCAGGTCGAAAACTTCTCACCGCAGAGCTACGACGTCGCTAAGAACCCCTATTATTGGCAGAAGGGTAAGCCGACGTTCGATAGGATGCGCTTCCCATCCTATAACGGCAACGACTCCGCGACGACCGATCTGACCGCCGGGAAGATCGACTGGGCCGGCATTTTCATCCCCCAGGCGCAACAGGTCTATGACAACTCGACTGTTGTGATTTGAAAGGCATTGGTTGATCACGTTGGCACGATGCCCTGGTGCTTGGCAAACAAGGAGGTCATCACGTCCTCAATGGTGACCCCACCGAGGAGACGATCATGCGTATA